>ERZ772876.823-NODE-823-length-37028-cov-9.463852_pt1 | contig 37028 bp, 38 predicted proteins | sample MGYA00580584_ERZ772876 | MGnify/ENA primary metagenome ERZ772876 (study PRJEB29015, sample SAMEA2737728) | human gut metagenome | biome: human gut; feature: human-associated habitat; material: faeces | place: China | collected 2012 ... | reverse complement strand
ATAAAATTAGTTTTTCCATTTTATAACATTTTAAACATATATTTTTTAGTAAGAAAATTGTGTAAAAATAAAATATTTTTTAGTAAATTTGTCTGTACATTAAATTTATTTTTTTTCTTCTACTAATATATCTCCAAATATCTCTTCTTGATTTGTATTTACTTTATTTCTCCTTGACATTTCTAATAACCCACTAAAAGCTGTTACTACTTCTTGTCTATCGTGTTGTCTTATAGAAAATAACTTATTAAATATAAATTTTTTCTGTTTTATTAATACTTTGTACATTTCTTTTACTTTTTCTGAAACAGTATATTTCTCTACTAATGCTATTTTTTCAATGTTTTTTGCATTTTGATTCATTTTAACACTATTTTTTTCAACTAATTGCTTATATATTTCTGGTATTTTATTTGCTTCATAATTTTTTTCTAATCTTTGCTTTGGTAATTTTATAATTTCTTGTTGCTTGTATATCCTTTTTGAATATACTAGAAAATTTTCTTTTAAGACTTTGCTTATTTCTTTAAATTTCTTATATTCTATAATTCTTCTAATCAATTCTTCTTCAGTTATTTCTTCTTCCTCTTCTTCTTGTTTTGGTAATAAGCTCTTTGATTTCAAGTATAATAATGTTGATGCCATTACTAAAAATTCACTTGCTATTTCTAAATTCATTTCTTGCATTTCATTTAAATATGACACATATTGTTCTGTTATTTCCGTTAATTTTACATCATATATATTCATTTTATTTTTATCTATCAAATAACATAACAAATCTAATGGTCCTTCAAAATTATCAATTTTTATTGAATATTTCTTTGTTTCTAATGTTAATATTGCCATTCAAATTCACTCTTTCTTATAATTTTATATTCTAGTTTTCTTCTATCGCTTTTTGTATATTTTCAATTTTATATCCTTTTTTTAATAGATACTGTTTAATTTCATCCTGTTCCATAGAACTTGATTTTTTATAAATAATATTGCCTGCTGATTTTTTTTCATATTCTTCTAATTCTTCTTTATTATCATATAAATAATCTTCTATATCGTTCTTGTTTAAATTTTTAGCTAATAATTTATATTTTAATTCTCTAATTGATAAATTCTTTAAGACTATAAAATTATTTACTGTTTTTCTAATATAATCTTTATCATCAATGTATTTAGCTTCTTTTAAATATTCAATAACATCATCTAAAAGATTTTCATCCATTGTTCCAGAAAACTTTGTTCTTACTTCTCCTTCACTTCTTTTTTTATATAAAATGTATTTTAATATTCTTGTTTTTTGCTTATCAAATTCTTCTATTGTGTACATTATTTATTTCCTTTTCTTATTTTTTTATATTTTATAACAAAAGCTTCATTTTTTCAATATTTTAATCATTTTTTATGTTTTCTATTTCATTTTCATTTATTTTGTCAATATTTAACACACAGTAAATTTAAAAATTCTATAATAACCATATTTAATACTACAATTTCATCATACTAATTAATTTTATACGGATTTTTATAAGATTTAATTTTAATTATATTATATCTTGAAATAAAATATATTTAAATTTACTAATTAGCTCAATATTACGGCTAATTAGTAAATTTAAAATTATGAAATAATTTGAATACTCTAAATACATATTGTAATTTAAATATTGTATCTTAAATATTATTCTCCATCATCTAGTTCGTCGTCATCTTCTTCTATTTCTTCTCCTAGACTTTGTTCAAATGCTTTTGCAAAATTAGCTCTAACCTTTTCTTCGACTTCTTCTAACAATTTTGGATTTTCTCTTAGATATTTTTTAACATTTTCTCTTCCTTGTCCTATTCTATCTCCATTATAGCTAAACCATGAACCACTCTTTTCTATAATATCTAAGTTTACAGCCATATCTAAAATGTTTCCAGCTTTAGAAATTCCTTCACCATATACAATGTCAAATTCAGCCTCTCTAAATGGTGGTGCAACTTTATTTTTTATAACTTTTACTCTTACTCTACTTCCTTTAACTTCTCCATCTTGTTTAATATTTTCTATTTTTCTAATGTCTAATCTAACAGAAGCATAGAATTTTAAAGCTCTACCACCTGTTGTTGTTTCTGGATTTCCAAACATAACACCAATTTTCTCTCTTAATTGGTTTATAAAAATTAATACAGTTTTTGATTTATTTATAGCTCCAGCAAGTTTTCTTAATGCTTGTGACATAAGTCTTGCTTGAAGTCCCATATGAGAATCTCCCATATCTCCATCTATTTCTGCTTTTGGCACTAATGCTGCAACAGAGTCTACAACTATAACATCTAATGCACCACTTCTAATTAAGCTTTCTGTAATTTCTAATGCCTGTTCTCCTGTATCTGGTTGTGAGACAATTAAATTATCTATATCTACTCCTAATTTTTTAGCATAAACTGGGTCCAAAGCATGTTCCGCATCAATAAATGCTGCTTCTCCACCTGTTTTTTGTGCTTCTGCTATTACATGTAATGCTAAAGTTGTTTTTCCTGAAGATTCTGGTCCAAAGACTTCAATAATTCTTCCTCTTGGAACTCCTCCTATACCTAACGCAATATCTAAGCTTAATGCTCCTGTTGGTATTGCTTCTATTTCCATTGCTTTAAATTCTCCTAGTTTCATAACTGAGCCTTTTCCAAATTGTTTTTCTATTTGGCTCATTGCTGCTTCTAGTGCCTTCTTTTTCTCTATATTTTCTGCCATTGTATTTCCTCCTTATTTTTGAACTTTTGTTTGTTGTTCTATTTATATCATCAAATATTTGTTTTGTCAACACTTTTATAAAATATTTTTTATCATTATTAATTATTACTCTTTTAATAATTATAAAATCGTTTATATAATGCCTATTAGCCATTTTTTACTTATGCCATTCTTCTATATGATAAAATTGATAAAACCAATTTGATTCTACTGTCCCTGCCAAATTTTTGCTATATGCAACTGTATATTTATTATTATATAAACTCAAATATGGTACATCACTTTTGTAAATTTCTCCTAATTTTTTATAATCTTCCTTTAATTTTTCTGTATCTGTAATATTTTTTACTTCATTCATTATATTTGCAACTGTTTCATTGGTGTAATTTGCTAAATTATTTGCTCCAAAAAATGTTGATAAATCTGGACTAATTGATAAATTTATACTACATAAAATCATATCATAATTCTTATTAGTCAAATATGAATTATATTGACTATCTGAAGCTTTTATTAAATTTACCCTTATTCCCTGATTTTCCAACTGAGCTTTAATATTTTCTGCAACATTAACACGCGTAGTATCACTTGCTTTTACCACAAAATTAAGAGAAATTCTTTGAGTTCTATAATTAACTGTTTTTTGCCAGTATTTATATTTATAGTTCCATCCATCATCAATCAATAATTGTTTCGCTTGATCTAAATTATACCCCAAACTTACATCTTGTTGTTGGTAAATCCAACTTCCATAATCTAACGGAAAACTAGATGTGTAATATTTATCAGCATAAACACTTGATACAATATTAGTTTTATCTATTGAATATGCTATTGCTTTTCTTACATTTAATTGAGATAAAATCATACCTTGTGTATTAAATGCAATAAAATCATGTTCTCTACCTTTCATTTCCTTTTTTTGATACCCAATAGTTCCTATATAGTCTTGCAAATTACTATTTTGTGTACTAATAAAATCTATATTTCCCATTTTAAAAGCATTATATAATTCTCCAACAGATGAATACAAATTAATAGTTATTTTCTCTAATGTTAGATTTTTCTCATCATTCCAATAATACTTGTTTTTATTTAGTATTAGTGCATTTTCTTGTACTTCAACAACTGAATACATCCCAGTTCCTGTTGGTACAATATCAGCCGTAAACTCTTTGTCACTATAATAGCTTTTTGATAAAATAGGAAATGTTAAATTGTATTCAAAAAATGGAACTTCTTGACTTAAAGTAATTCTAATCGTTGTATTATCTACAACTTCTACCATTACTACACTTTCTACATTAGATGCATATATTGTATTTGTATCTTTTAGTCTATCAATTGTATATTTTACATCATCTGCTGTAAATTTTTGTCCATCTGACCATCTAATTTCATCTTTCAATTTTACCAAATATACAGTATCATTTTGTTTTGCCCATTCCTTTGCCAAGCAATTTTCTAATTTATAATCTGATGAGATAGTAAATAATGATTCATATATTATCTTATCTATGTCTTGCACATTTTTATTTTTAGTTAATATAGGATTCATACTATCAAAGGATGCTATTCCAAATTTTAGTTCTTTCACAATTTCTTCTGTTTCTTCTCGTGATACAACATTTTGTTTTTGTGAATTTTTTTCATCTTTTCTTATTTTTACAATTGCAAATATCATTAAAATAATTGCAAAAATGATAAAAAAATATTTAAAAAAATTTGTTTTCATAATTCACCTCTATCTTATGTTGCTATCATACATTATATTTTGCTTTTTTTCAAGTTTTTTATAAAACTATTTTAAATATATTATATATAAGATTTGTTGCCATACATAGAATAATTCCACAAATTGTCGGTATAACAAATGCAATTGCAGTCCACTTCCAACTTCCAGTCTCTTTCTTTATAGTCAATAAAGTTGTAGCACATGGAAAATGTAAAATTGTAAATAACATTACATTCATTGCTGTAAGCATAGTCCATCCATTTTGAAGCAAAATTTGCCCAATTTGAATTGTATCATCTATATTAACTAATGTTCCACCTTTTAAATAACACATCAAAATAATAGGTAAAACAATTTCATTTGCAGGAATACCTAAAATAAAAGCAGTTAAAATATATCCATCCAATCCCATCAATTTTGCAAATGGATTCAAAAAATTTGCAATAATAGTTAATAAACTTTCTCCGTTTATTCCAACATTTGCTAATATCCAAATTACAAGCCCTGCTGGCGCTGCTACAACTATAGCCCTTCCTAAAACAAATAATGTTCTATCAAAAATTGAACGCACTAATATCTTTGCAAATTGTGGTTTTCTATATGGTGGTAATTCTAATACCATTGATGATGGCATTCCTTTTAATATAGTATTTGATAAAATTCTAGATATAATTAATGTTAGACATATTCCAAATATAATTACAATGATAACTGCTATTGTTGATAATATTGAAGATAGAATATTATTTCCACCAGCATATGCTCCTGCTATGAAAATTGTTGCAATAGATATTAAAAATGGAAATCTTCCATTACACGGAACTAAATTATTTGTTAATATTGCAATTAACCTTTCTCTTGGAGAATCTATTATTCTGCATCCTGTTACTCCACAAGCATTACAGCCAAATCCCATGCACATTGTAATCATTTGTTTTCCACTACAACAAGCTTTCTTAAAAAAGCCATCCATATTAAAAGCAATTCTAGGCAAATAGCCTAAATCTTCTAATATTGTAAATAATGGAAAAAATATTGCCATTGGTGGAAGCATTACTGCTATAATCCACGTTAATGTTTGATATATCCCCAGTATCAGCATATTTGAAAGCCACATTGGACAATGTATGTATTCCATAAAAACAATTAATTTATCTTGAATAAAATTAAAAAATGTAAATAATAATTCTGATGGATAATTAGCACCAACAATTGTTATCCAAAATATAATTCCTAAAAATAAAATCATAATTGGAATTCCAAATTTTTTAGATGTTAAAATTTTATCAATTTTTCTATCTCTTAAATTGTAATTTTCATTTTCCAAAAACGTTACTTCTTTTGAAACTTCTTCAGCCTTGTGTACAATATTAGAAACTATTTTATCCTTGAAATTTTGAGTAGTTATATTAATTTTTTTCAAATTTTCTTTAACTTTTGTAAGGCATTCTGTTAGTTCTTCATTTGTAATATTTATCTTTAAATGTTCTTGTATTGATTTTAATATTTTAGCTTCTCCATCAATCATTTTTATTGCAATCCATCTGCATAATTTTGAAGAAAGACTTTTAAAATTTTCCTCTAGCTTTTTTCTTAAAAGCTCTATATTTTTCTCAATTTCTACTTCATATTTTATATCATTTGGTAATGGTTTAATTTGTCCTTCACATACTTTATAAATTGTATTTTTTAAATTATCCAATGTTTTTTTATTTCTAGCAATTGTGCCTACTGCTGGAACTCCTAATATATTTTCTAATTTTTTTAAGTTAATCTTTATTTTCTTCTTTTTTGCTTCATCTAAAAGATTCACACAAACTATTACATTATCAGTTATTTCCATAATTTGATAAACTAAATTTAAATTTCTTTCTAATGATGTAGCATCAACTACAACTATTGTTACATTTGGATTACCAAAACATATATAATCTCTTGCTATTTCCTCTTCTTCTGAACTTGACATTATTGAATATGTACCTGGTATATCTACAAAAGTAAATTTTTTATTTTTTATAAAAGCTTCTCCTTTTGCATTTGCAACTGTTTTTCCTGTCCAATTTCCAGTATGTTGATGCATTCCAGTTAAATTATTGAATATGGTTGATTTTCCAACATTTGGGTTTCCAGCTAAAGCCACTATATATTCTCTTTCCAAAAAAATATCACCACCTTAAAGAATTCATATTACAATATATGATTTTTCTTTTAGATGATGACATGTGTATCTTGTCCTTTTTAACTAACTATTTTTTATAAAATTTTATTCTTCAAAACTTTTTAAATATTCTATATATTCCTCTAAACAATATCCTTTTTCTGTCATAAATTTAGCATTCTCCACCCCAACATATCTATAATGCCATGGTTCATAATTTATTTGTGTAATCTCTTTTTTATCAGTTGGATACCTTAAAACAAATCCATATTCATTACAATGTTCCATTAGCCATTGTTGTTCTGCAGTTTTTTCCTGCTTTTCATCTAATAATTGATATTTTTTAGAGACTATATCTAAGGCTAGTCCAATTTCATGTTCACTTGTTCCTGGAACTGCCACCCATAGACTCGCCTTTTCTGTTGCTGCTTCCACAGAATATCCTTTTTTCTTATATTCATTTAATTTATTGTTAAATAATGTTTTTTGCTTTGCTGTACTCCTATAGCTAGAACAAATAATAGGGTTTAATCCAGCTTTTCTAGCATCTGATAACATATTTTTAACATTCTCTACAATTCTATAATCAGTTTTATGATTTCCTTCTACAATTTCAGCTTTTACCTGGTAATCATCTGGTATAAGCTTGTCCTTATTAACTAATATTAGATTCCAATCAGATATACTACTATCAATTTCTTTTTGAAGTTTTTGATTATTTTCCTCTACCACTATATTGTTTTCTTCTAGGTCAGAAAAAGCCATTTGTATATCTTTATCTCTTTTGTTTTTTTCAATTAATCCTATAATCACAATTTCTAATATTAAAAATATGCTTACAAAAATTATTTTATTATAATTTTTCTTTTTTGTATTTTTTCTTTTAATACTTTTCATTTTTAACCTCTTCATATTAATAATATCATAAAATATATGAAAAAAATAGTGTATTTTGTATTTTTCAAAAAAAAAACAACACTGAATGTGTTGCTTTTTATCTATGCTTTTTTAGCTATTTCTGCAATTTCTGTAAAAGCTTTTGGATCACTTACAGCTATTTCAGCTAACATTTTTCTGTTAATTGTTACATTAGCTTTTTTTAATCCAGCTATCATTTTGCTGTATGTAGTTCCATTCATTCTTGCTGCTGCATTTATTCTTGATATCCATAATTTTCTGAAATCACTCTTTTTGTCTTTTCTTCCTACATATGCATAAGATAAAGATTTCATAACTGCTTGGTTTGCATTTCTAAATCTATAGTGTTTTGCACCAAAATATCCTTTTGCTTGTTTTAATATTTTTTTATGTCTTGCTCTTGTTGTTCTTGCTGTTTTTACTCTTGCCATTCTTTTTCACCTTTCCCTTCATTCACTATGTTCATTCTTCATAATTTAAATAATTTTTATTAATTCAATATTATCCACCATATGGTAATAATTTTTTAATTGTATTTTGACATGTTTTATCAGCATAAGCATTTTGTATTTTTCCTGATTTTTTTTGTCTTCTTGTTTTATTTGCTAATAAATGTCTTCTGTTAGATTTTGTTCTTTTTACTTTTCCTGTTGCTGTTAATGAATATCTTTTTTTAGCGGCTTTGTTTGTTTTTAATTTTGCCATGAGTTTTCCCTCCTTAAATTTTTTATATAATGCATTGTTATGCCTTTTTAGCTAATATAATAAACATATTTCTACCTTCTAGTTTTGGTTGTTTTTCAACTACAGAAACTTCTGATAATTTTTCTATAAATTTATTTAAAACAACTTCACCAGCTTTTGAGTTATTTACTTCTCTACCTTTAAATCTTACTGTAATTTTTACTTTATTGCCATCTTCTAAAAATTTTCTTGCATTTTTAGATTTAAATTCAAAATCATGTTCTTCAATATTTGGAGTAACTCTTAGTTCTTTAACTTCTAGAACTTTTTGCTTTTTCTTTGCTTCTTTTTCTTTTTTTGCCTGTTCAAATTTGTATTTTCCATAGTTCATTATTTTACAAACTGGTGGATTTCCATTTGGTGCTACAAGCACTAAATCTAAGTCTTTTTCTGCAGCCATTTCTAAAGCCTCATGTGTAGAAATAACTCCTAATTTTTCTCCATTTTCTCCAATTACTTGAACTTCTTTTTCTCTAATTTGACCATTGATTGGTAATTCTTGTTTTATATTAAAACACCTCCAATAAAAATAAAAAAATTGACTTTTGTTACAAGTCAATTATACAAACTAATATTATAAATAAAAATGTTATAATATATAATTTATTTCTAACCTTTTGCATAATATCGTTTGCTAATAAATTGTAAAAATTTATTTAACAAAATGCTTTGCTAAGGTGAGAAGTTAATTGCTTCTTCTTGTAACAATAATTATTATAACATTTTTTACACTTTTGTCAATAGTTTTTGCTTAATTTTTAAAATAATCTACAATATTTTCTATTTTACTTTCTTGTTCATTCCCTGTTATCATATTTTTAATTTTTACAATTCCAGTATTAACTTCATCTTCACCAATTACAATAACATTTGGAATTTCAAGTTTATCTGCATATTTCATCTTTGCCTTTAATTTTTTATTATTTAAAAATATTTCTGTATTTATTCCATTTTTTCTCAATTCATTTGCAATTCTAATTGGTATACTCATATCTTCTAACATTGGAACAATTAAAACATCAGATATTGATTTTTTCTTTGCATTTATTATTTGTAATTCATTTAATTTGTAGAATAATCTTGTTAAACCTATTGATATACCAACACCAGGCAATTTTTTATCAGTATAATATTCTGCTAAGTTTTCATATCTTCCACCAGAACAAACACTTCCAAGTTCTCTATATTCATTCAAAAATGTCTCATATACAGTTCCTGTATAATAATCAAGCCCTCTTGCTATTGTTAAATCAACTTTAAAGTTATTTTCTGGAATTCCAAATGCTCTTACATATTTAACAACTTGTGTTAATTCATCAAGTCCTGTCTCGAACATTTCATTTTGAATATCTAACTCTTTTAATTTTTGTAACTTTTCATCAGTTGCTCCTTCAATACCTATGAATGTCATTATTTTTGAAATTGATTCTTCATCTACTTCTATTTTTTCTAATTCTTCTATAACCGCTTCTTTACCAATTTTATCTATCTTATCAATAATTCTTAAAATTTCTACCGAATTTCCTTTTTGATTTAAACTTTCAAATAATCCATTTAATACTTTTCTATTATTTATACGAATTGTAAAATCATCAAATCCTAATTCTTTAAATACTGTATAAATAACACTTGGTAATTCAGCATCATTTATAATACTTAATTCTCCATCTCCAATTATATCTATATCACATTGATAGAACTCACGAAATCTTCCTTTTTGTGTTCTCTCCCCACGATATACTTTTCCTATTTGATATCTTCTAAATGGGAAACTTAAATTTCCATAATTTTTAGCTACATATTTAGCAAGTGGTACAGTTAAGTCAAATCTCATTGAAATATCTGTATCTCCTTTTTCAAAACGATAAATTTGTTTTTCTGTTTCTCCACCTGCTTTTGCTAATAATACTTCTGATAGTTCTAATATTGGTGTATCTAATGGCAAAAATCCAAATTTTTGATATGTTTTTTCAATTTTTTCTTTTATTTGTTCAAATAATATTTGTTCGTTTGGCATTAATTCCATAAATCCTGATAATGTCCTTGGTTCAATTTTGTTCATTTTTTATCACATGATATTAATATCTTGAATTATACCATGTTCTCCTTTCTTTTTTATTTATGTTTTTATATTTTAAATTTAATGTTTTGGGGAAATAGAATTCTATTTCCCCTCACAAGTAGTTGTACACTATTAAACTATTTTAATGAAACCTTATATCGTTCCATATTATCGGTTCCATCTTTTCTATAGTACACAACCAGTACATTTGAAGTAACTTGCACACCACATATTTGTGCTACCCATTTGAAATCTTCTTGTTTTTGAAGAAGTATTTCATTTTCGTCACAGAACATTATTTCTAAAATGGTCTCGCCATTTTCCTTCCGTTTTATTTTTGTGATATTTGCTTCTTCTTTGATTTCAATTCCAACCTTCTCCATGTTGTACAAGTTCTCATCACTAACATGCACCTTATTCATAATGTTTTAACCCTCCTGATTTAAAAATGTGTTTACATGCTTTTTTTATTATATCATTTTTTGTTTATATTTACAACTCAATTCTTTATATTTTTACCACAATTTTGGTTTCAATTCTAAATAGATAGGCTTTTCATCTTTAAGCATTGTTGCTTTTCCATGTCCAGGATAAATAAAAGTATCATCTGGTAGAACCAATATTTTATTAATAATTGAATTCATAATGTCTTCTCTACTTGAAGTGGGTAAATCAGTTCTTCCCCACGTTCCAGTAAAAATTGTATCTCCTGAAAATAAACACTTCTCGCTTTCACAATAAAGTGATGTACTTCCTGCTGTATGGCCTGGTGTGTGAATTACTTTAAATTCCAACTCACCCAAATGAATTAAATCATTGTCATCAACTCTTGAATCCGCTTCTAACTCTATCTCTGGCAAACCTATATATTCAGATAAATTTATATTTACATCATTTAGTCCTATTGCATCTATTCTATGAATTAAAATTTTTCCTCCACAACGTCTTTTTAATTCTGTTACTCCTCCTATATGGTCTCCATGGCAGTGTGTCAAATATATATATTTCAAATTGCCTTTTAATATATTTTTTATCATATTTTCTATTTCATCTACATCTCCAGCTGGATCAATGCACATTGTTTCTTTGCTTTTTTCATCAAATATAATATAGCAATTTGTCTTATCTCCTATCCATGTTTGTATCTTTAGTTCTTTTAATATCATTATATATTATCTCCTTTTTCGACATCTTCTGACATTTTTCTATCTTATTTGTGGAACAAATTGTCTACGTCCCCAGTGTTTATCTTCGTACTTCATATACACTGTCTACTTTTCTTATTAGTTTTATTACTTTGTTTAGTTCTTCTATATTTTCTATTTCTATATTTAAATCTAATATCGCTATTCTTTCTTTTGTTGTTTTTGTGTTGACTCCCATTAGTTTTGCTTTTGTTTCTTTTAGAGTATTAAGTACATCTACTAATAATCCATTTCTGTCATTTGCTAATACTTGTATGTTTACATTGTAATTTTCTTTTGCTTCATTTTCCCATTTTACATCTATCATTCTGTTTTCTTCTGTTAGTAAATCTTTTACGTTTACACAGTCTTTTCTATGTACTGATACTCCTCTTCCTTTTGTTATATATCCTACAATTTCATCTCCTGGAAGTGGATTACAACATTTTGATAATTTTACTAAACAATTGTCTATTCCTTTTACTATAATTCCAGAACTTGATGGTTTTACTTTTTTGTTTTTTTGTTTGTTTAATTCTTCTATTTTTTCTTCTATATTTAGTTCTTGATGTTCTTTTCTGTATTCTTGAAGCATTTTTGCTATTACTTTTCCTGCTGAATTTGCTCCAAATCCTATTGCTGCATACATATCCTCTAAGTTTTTGTATTTGTATCTGTCTAGCATTGAATCTAAATATTCTTGTTTGAATAGTTCTGCATGTGTCATTCCTATTCTTTTTATTTCTTTTTCTATTAAATCTTTTCCTTTTTCTATGTTTTCTGATTTCTGTGCTTTTTTAAACCATCCATTTATTTTATTTTTTGCTTTTGTGCTTTTTACAAATTTAAGCCAATCTCTACTTGGTCCTTTTGAATTATCTGATGTTATTATTTCTACAATATCTCCTGTTTTTAATGGCGTTATTATTGGCATCATTTTACTGTTAATTTTGCAACCTGTCATATGGTTTCCTATCTCTTCGTGTATGTTGTATGCAAAATCTATTGATGTCGCTCCTCTTGGTAATACTACAATTTTTCCTTTTGGTGTAAATACATAAACTTCATCTTCGAATAATTCTGTTTTTAATGTTTCCAAAAATTCTTGTGGATCTTGCATATCTTTTTGCCATTCTAGTGTTTCTCTTAACCATGCTAGTTTGTCTTCTTCAACTTTTACTGCTTGTTTTTTTCCAAAATAGCTTGCTTCTTTGTATGCCCAGTGTGCTGCAATTCCATATTCTGCAATTCTATGCATGTCCCATGTACGAATTTGTACTTCAAATGGTGTTCCCTTGTCTCCTAATAATGTCGTATGAATTGATTGATACATATTTGGTTTTGGTACTGCTATATAATCTTTAAATCTTCCTGGCATTGGATTATACATTTCATGTACAACTCCTAATGCAGCATAACAGTCTTTTACAGAGTTTACTAATATACGTAATGCAAATAAATCATATATCTGGTCTAATGTTTTATTATCTCTTTGCATTTTTTTGTAAATACTATATAAATGTTTTGCTCTTCCTGTAACTTCTGCATCAATATGTTGTTTTTTTAGTTGGACACGTATATCATCCATTATTTTTTCTATAAATTTTAGACGTTCTTCTCTTTTTTTATTAATTCCTTCTACTAATTCATGGTATTCTTCTGGATATAAGTATTTGAATGATAAGTCCTCTAGCTCCCATTTCATAGAATATAATCCTAAACGATTTGCAAGTGGGGCATATAATTCCATTGTTTCTTTTGCATTCGCTATTTGTCTATCTCTTTTTAGGAATTTAAGTGTTCTCATGTTATGAAGTCTATCAGCTAATTTTATAATTATTACTCTTATATCTTTTCCCATTGCTAAGAACATTTTTCTGTAGTCTTCTACTTGTTGTTCTTCTGCTGATGTAAATTGCATTGTTCCTAGTTTGGTAACTCCTGCTACCATATCTGCAACTTCTTCTCCAAACTCTCTCCTTAAATCTGCATCTGTCGCGTCTGTATCTTCTACAACATCATGTAAAAGTGCTGCACATATTGTTGCTTCATCTAACCCTACACCTGCTAATATGTATGCTACATTTAATGGGTGGATTATATATGGTTCTCCTGATCGTCTTTTTTGGTCTCCATGATGTTCTACTGCATAGTTATATGCTTTCATTATTGTTTTTGTATCTACTCTTTTACTTATTTCTTTCTTTTTTGCTATTACATCTTGTATTGTTATTTCCTTTTTTTCTTCTTGCATATGCATCACCTCTTATTCTCATTTTTCTTATACTGATTTCATTACATCTTTTATATTTATTTGTAAGCTATCTACTCCATTAAAACTGTTTATTTCTAATGTTCCTACAACATCAATTTTATCTCCAATTCTATAATCTTCTGCTATTTTTCCCAAATTAAATCCGATTGCATTTATTATATTATTATTGTCCTTAAGTGTTAATTTTATATGTTTTCCTTCTGATAGTGCTCTAATAGAATCAATTTTTAAATTTCTAAATGCAAATATTGGCATTTTGTTTCCTTCACCATATGGTTCTAATAATTTTAAGCTTTCTACCATTTCTTTATTTATTTCATTTAATTCTATTTTTGCATCAATATTTATAATTGGAATTATCTCATCTATTTTTGCTTCTTTTGCTACATTTTCAAATTCTTCTGCAAATTCTTGGAATTTATCTGTTTTTATTGTTATTCCAATTGCCATTGCATGTCCGCCAAATCTGTCTATTGTATCTTGACATTGCATTAGTGCTTGATGTAAGTCAAATCCTGGTATACTTCTTCCAGAACCCTTTGAAAATTCTCCTTCATTGCATAACAAAATGCTTGGTTTAAAATATAAATCTGTAATTTTTGATGATACTATTCCAATCACTCCATGATGCCAATTTTCTCCCGATACAATAATTGCATTCTTCTCATTTAATTTATTTTGTTCTATTTGATTTACTGCATCTTCATATATATTTTTTTCTGTTTCTTGTCTTATTTTATTGTATTCATTTAGTTTTTTTGTTAATTCATTTACTTCATATATATCTTTTGATAAAAATAGATTTAGTGCTTCATCTGCATGCCCCATTCTACCACATGCATTAATTCTTGGTGCTACTCCAAATGATATTGTAGTTGAATCTATATTTTTATATCCTGATGACATTAATAAACTTTGCAGTCCTAAGTTTTTGGTTTGTCTTACTAATAGTAATCCTAATTTTGCAATTGCTCTATTTTCATCAACTAATGGAACTATGTCTGATATTGTTCCTATACATACAATATCTAAATATTTTAAATACTCTTTTTCTTCTAAGCCTAATTTTATTCCTATTGCTTGAATTAATTTAAATACTACCCCTACCCCAGCTAAATCTCTGCATGGATATTCATTATCTTTTCTTTTTGCATCAACTATTGCTATTGCATTAGGTAGACTATCTCCTACTTCATGATGATCTGTTACTATTGTTTCTATTCCTAATGAATTTGCATATTCTATTTCTTCTATTCCTGATATTCCACAGTCAACTGTTATCATTAATTGATATTTATTTTCTGCTATTTTTTCAATTGCTGGTTTGTTTAACCCATAACCTTCTTCTAATCTATTTGGAATGTAGCTGTCTACATGTACTCCTCTATCTTCTAAAAAGCTTTTTAATACTGTTATACTTGTTATTCCGTCAACATCATAATCTCCATAAATTATTATTTTTTCTTTATTTTGCATTGCTTTTAATATTCTGTCTACAGCTTTTTTCATGTCTGGCATTAAAAAAGGATCGTGAAAACTTTTTCTAGTTGGATTTAAAAAAGCTTCTATTTTATCTTCTTCTATATTTCTGTTTACTAAAATAGAAGCTAGTAGTTTATTTATATGATATTGCATTGATATTTTATTTGTTTTTTCTTGTTCTACTTCATATATTTGCCACTTTTTTTTCATATTTTATATATATCTTTCTCCTTTCGTTTCTCTTTTTATTTTGTATATTGTATAACATTTTGTAGTATTTTTAAAGGTATTTCTAAAAAAATTATATATATTTTATAATTTTTTTACATAAAAATATAGAAGTAGAAAATTTTGATATTTTCTACTTCTAATATATTATTTTATATTTTATTCGACATTTTTCTACAAAATTATGGAACAAATTCTCTACGTCCCCAATGTTCCGTTTTTAATGTTTCATTAGATATTTTTATAATATTGTATTTTTTTGTATGCATATACTGCAGAAATTCCAAGTACAACTACTAATACTGTAATAGGTAATGAATCTTCAATTCCTGTTTTTGGTAATGAACTATTGTTATAAGTACTTGTATTATTTGTCCTTAATACTGAATTGTTTGTTGCATTGTTAGATACTGTCTTATTTGTTGTTGAATTTGTAGTTGTGTTATTTGTTTTAGTGCTGTTTGTTGTATTGTTTATGCTTGGTGTTATGTCTATATCAGCTGCAAATATTCCCTTTGATACTAAAATCATTATAATACTAATTAACATGATTAAAACTGTTTTTACTAATTTTGAATTTTTCATTTTATTCTCTCCTTTATTCTTCTATTATTATTCTTAATTTAAATTAAATTATGCAAATTTAATTTAATTATTATTAAGTATCACTATTCTTTATTTATTTTATACTTTATTATATAATAAGTCAATATTTTTATATAAAAATTTTTTTACGTTTTTATTACAAAATTATTACATTTTTTATACATTAAATTTAAACAATACAATATCTCCATCTTTCATTATATAATCTTTTCCTTCTGAACGTACTAATCCTTTTTCTTTTGCTGCAACCATTGAACCTTCTCTAATTAAATCATCATATGATACAACTTCTGCTTTTATAAATCCTCTTTCTATGTCTGAATGGATTTTTCCTGCTGCTTGTGGTGCTTTTGTTCCTTTTTTTATTGTCCATGCTCTTACTTCAGGCTCTCCTGCTGTTAAAAACGACATTAGTCCTAATAAGTCATAACTTCTCTTTATAACTTTGTCTAATCCTGATTCTTCCAGTCCTAATGCTTCTAGCATTTCTTTTTTGTCGTCATCTTCTAATCCAGAAAGTTCTTCTTCTATTTTTACACATAGTGGAATAACTTCTGCTTTTTCATTTTTTGCATATTCTTTAACTTGTTTTACAACTTCATCATTTTCTGCATTTTCTAATTGTTCTTCTGATACATTTGCAATATATAATATTGGTTTTGTTGTTAATAAAAACATGTCTTTTACTAAAACTTGCTCATCTTCATTAAAATCTATTGTTCTTGCAGATTTTCCATCTTCTAATACTTTTAGAATTTTTTCTAGTAAGTCTATTTCTTCTTGATATTTTTTATCTGCTTTTAAATTTTTCTTCGCTTTGTCTAATCTTTTATTTACTGTTTCTATGTCTGCAAATATTAATTCTAAATTAATTGTTTCTATATCTCTTGTTGGATTTACACTTCCGTCAACATGTACTACATTTGAATCTTCAAAGCATCTTACTACTTCTACTATTGCATCTGTTTCACGAATGTGTGATAAGAATTTATTTCCCAATCCTTCTCCTCTACTTGCTCCTTTTACTAGCCCAGCTATATCAACAAATTCTATTACAGCATGTGTTGTTTTTTCTGGTTTATACATCTCTGTTAATTTATTTAATCTTTCATCTGGTACTGCTACAACTCCTACATTTGGTTCTATTGTACAAAATGGATAGTTTGCACATTCTGCACCAGCTTTTGTTATACTATTAAATAATGTACTTTTTCCTACATTTGGTAACCCTACAATTCCTAACTTCATTTTTTTCATTCCTTATTTCTATATTTAGGTTTTTTATTATGAATACCTATAAACATATATTTTTCTATTATATTTTTATTCAAAAAAGTGATAGAATAGCTATGAAATTTTTCCTGACTATTCTATCACTTTTTTTAGTTTTTTTCAACCTAAATGCTCAGATAATTCCAATTATCTTTGCGGCTTTTGCAGAAATTGCAACTTCAGGTATACGCCCCTCAAAAACTTTCTTATTTTCTTTAATACACATGTCCACCCAATTCTTTACATCCTGGACTCTGTCAGTACCAAGGCCTTCAAAAACAGATGCTGTATCTAAAATTTTAGTAAGTTTATATTCCTGATTGTCGTAATATGATTCTTTAACTACTACCGTGTTTGGGCTGCCATTTGTATAAATAATTAAGCCTTCAAACCCCTGAAATCTTTCTTTTACATTTTCTGAATTAACCTCATCCAAAATAAAAATCCCATCAACTTTCTGCATAATTACCTCCTAAAAAAGACTTTTCTTTAAGTTACATATTTATTTTACTATATTATGCAAAATAAATCAAGATTTTACTATTCTTTTATATTTCATAAATTTACTCCTTACATTTAGTTATATAATCCATTCTCGAAACACAAATATAGTTGAAAAAAATTAAATTTCGGCACAATAAAAATTTTAATTATTTTTTCAGTACTTTTCCATTGAAATATTTTTAGAAAAAGTAATAGAATAGCCTAAATATTTCTTAGACTATTCTATCACTTTTTCCTTTTACAATTTCTACTTTAATTAAGCAGAAATATGGATTGGCAATACCGGTGTTTTTTCTCCTAAAATGCATTGAATTAAGCTTTCAAGTGGCCCATCTGGAATTCCATTTACCACATTCATTGTTTCCTCTCTACCTTTGATATTAATTTTTGAGCATTCTTTTTTAGTAGTAACTATCGCTACAATAAATTTTTCTGTCAATTCTTTTAAATTGTGCATTGGACACTATCTCCTTCTAAAATTAACTTTTTTAGTTACATTTTTTGGCTGCTATGTTCTTGTTTTTGTGTCTACTAGATAATCCCTATTAAATTTGCCGCTGTTTCAGTCACTGCTATTTCTGGAATTCTGCCTGAAAAAATTTCATTTTCTCTTATTTTTCTTATCCAATCCATTGCTGGAATGATATCGGATACCAGTCTTACTGATAATTTTTCAGATAACTTGTAGTTACCATTATTATTATAGTATCCTTCTTTTGCAATAAAAGCTCTTGGACCACTGGCATAAATAATAATGCCTTCAAAGCCCTGAAATCTTTCCCTTGCATCTTTAGAATCATTTTCCTGCAATATAATTATTCCTTGTTTTTTCCGCATTTGGCAATCCTCCTGATTTTTTAGTATTTACTATTGCATTATAATTTTAACATATTATGTAAAATTTTTCAAGTATTATATTTAGCTCAATATGATAACTAATATTTTTAATCTTATTAGTTTTCATATCTATAAATTCTAAAGCCCTCAACTTCATTAGAATTAAGGGCTTTAGATTAATTATTTTTAGAAATATTTATTAATAATTTAAATATTTTATTTATTTTATCTTATTTTCTACTTCTTCTTTTATTCTTGCTACAAATTCATCAACATTCATAGTTTCATTTTCAGCATTTTCTCTTGAACGAATTGAAACTGTATTTTGTTCAGCTTCTTTTGCACCAACAACCAACATATAAGGAACTTTTTCAAGTTGTGCTTCACGAATTTTGTATCCTACTTTTTCATTTCTATCATCTAATACAACTCTTATTCCAATTTTATTAAGCTTTTCTTCTATTGTTTTTGCATAGTCATATTGAACATCTGTAATTGGTAATATTTTTACTTGTGTTGGTGATAGCCATAATGGGAATGCACCTTTTGTTTCTTCTATTAAGAAGCACATAAATCTATCAAATGTACCTAGAATTGCTCTGTGAATTACAACTGGTCTATGTTTTTCTCCATCTTCTCCAACATATTCTAGCTTAAATCTTTCTGGTAATAAGAAGTCTAATTGACATGTTGATACTGTTACATCATGTCCTACAGCTGATTTTAGTTGAACATCTAATTTTGGTCCATAAAATGCTGCTTCTCCTTCTGCTTCATAGAAGTTTATTCCTAATTCTGTTAATATCTCTCTTAATTGTCCTTCTGCTTTTTCCCACATTTCGTCATCATCAAAATATTTATGTGTGTCTTTTTTGTCTCTTAATGATAGTCTAAATTCATAGTCTTTAAATCCAAAATCTTTATAAACAGATAGAATTAATTGTACTACTTTTCCGACTTCTTCTTTTATTTGGTCTGGTCTTACAAAAAGGTGAGCATCATTTTGACACATTTCACGAACTCTTTCTAGTCCACAAACACTTCCACTATCTTCATATCTAAAGTCATGTGCTAATTCTCCAATTCTTATTGGTAAATCTCTATATGAGTGCATTTTGTTTTTGTATATTAACATATGATGTGGACAGTTCATTGGTCTTAATACCATTTCTTCATTATCCATTTTCATAACTGGGAACATATCTTCTTTATAGTGATCCCAATGTCCTGAAACTTTGTATAACTCAGTATTTGCAAGTGATGGTGTATATACATGTTTATATCCCATTTCTATTTCTTTATCTTGAATATATCTTTCTAATAATCTTCTTACTGTTGCTCCATTTGGTAAATACATTGGAAGTCCTGAACCTACTAATGGACTTGTCATAAATAATTCTAGGTCTTTTCCTAATTTTCTATGGTCACGTTGTCTAGCTTCTTCTAATTGTTGCATATATTCGTCAACTTGGCTTGCTTTTGGGAATGAAATTGCATAAATTCTTTGTAACATTTTATTATGCTCGTCACCTCTCCAATAAGCTCCAGATGATGATAATATTTTTACTGCTTTTACTTTTCCTGTTTTCATTAAATGTGGTCCAGCACATAAGTCTGTAAAATCTCCTTGTTTATAGAAGCTGATTTCTTCTCCTTCTGCTAAATCATTTATTAGTTCTTGCTTATATGGTTGTCCCTCCATTAGTTTTAAAGCTTCTTGCTTTGGTAAAGAAAATCTTTCAATTTCTATGTCTTCTTTAATAATTTTTTTCATTTCTTCTTCTATTTTTGTTTTGTCTTCATCTGTAAATGGCTTTTCTACATCAAAATCATAGTAAAATCCATTTTCTATACTTGGTCCTATTGCAAATTTTACATTTGGGAATAATCTTTTAACAGCTTGAGCCATAATGTGTGATGTTGTATGCCAGTAGGCTTTTTTACCATCTAAGCTGCTTTCAAAAGTTTCTATACTTAAATTGCAATCCTCATTTAATTCATGTCTTAAGTCTTGTACTTCTCCATTAACAATTCCACAAGTTGCAACTCTTGCTAAACCTTCACTTATTTTTTTTGCTACTTCATATATTGAAGTTCCTTGCTCTACTTCTAATATAGAGCCATCTTTTAATGTTAGTTTTATCATAATATCCTCTCCTTTTTGTCCCAGAGGGACGGTTCTTGTGGGTCATTTTTGTCCCACAGGGACAGAGCTTATTTTTTACATATATTTATTTATATGCAAAAAACTCCTATAGATTTTTTAATCTATAGGAGTGCTTTATTACACGGTTCCATCCTAAATTTTACTTAGTTTATAAGATTGTAACGTATCTTAAACGTTTGGCTTGTTCACCAAAAACTTAAAGAGTTAGTTTTTCAAATATGTTTACTTAAATTAGTTCACAGCCTTTGACTAATTCTCTCTTGAAGCAACCTTTATTTTACTTGTTCTCTTATTTGCTTTTTTCTTATTACATTTTTATTTTAATATTTTTTATGTAAAATGTCAATAATTATTTAATTTAAATTTCAGTTTTTTTGAAAATTTCTGAAGGTACAAGCAAACCAGCATCAAAATTTGTAATGAATATGATTTATGGAATTTCAAAATCAAAAGATATCTTATTATCAAGTATTGCATGAGCCTTAGATGAAAAAACAAAAAAGGCTTATACTAGTGAAAAAATTGGAAAAAGAAAATTTGTAAATAAAATAATAAAGGAATCAAAATCTTTAAAAACGAATGTATATCTATGGTTTTATCAACTTGCAAGAGGAATATATAACATATTGTCAAAGACAAGACGTGGAATAGGAAAATGGGAAGATATAAGAAAAATCAAAGAGTATAATGGACAGCTGTGCTTATTGTAAAAATTCTATTTACATAATATTCAAAAGTTCTATTTTGTATAGGGTTATTAAGTGATGTTTAAAATAAAAGAATTGGTAGGATATGAATAAATATATACATATTTTACCAATTTTCTATTTTAAAATAATTTATTTCTGCAAAAAGCCGAAACTTAAAGTTTATAATATTTTTTAATGGTTTTAGCCTATATAATACTTGTAATTGCTTATTAATGTTACTCCAATCTAATTTTTCAATTACAATCATTTTACCTTTTTTTCTAAATGGACTTATAATTCTTATTTTACTAATAACTCTTAATTGTTCTACTAATGCTGTAGAATCTAGTTCTTCAAGATCAATATGATACCAAAATTTATCATTTAGTCTTTTACTTGTTAAAGGAATTACTATTGCTATGGTAGACTTTAATTATGTTCTAACAATTATTATTGGTCTTAGCTTATTTTGTTCCCTTCCAATATTTATTCCCAAATTACACCAATAAATGAAATTATTATATATAGGAAAATTTGGAATATTCCCATTATACTTTAATTTTGCTTTTTCTTTTGTCCATATAGAATATTCTATTACATCTAATTCATTTGTACTCTGTAATAATTTTTCTGTTTCCAAAATATTTTCATGAATTTCTTTATTCAAATTCGTATTCATCTCCTTTTATTACTGCATTTAATCTAACTCACCTTCTTATTTCTTAATTGCATAGCATAATTGATTGTAGCCTCATTAACTTCACCAGATGAAATTCTTGCAATTTCTTCTAATGTCTCTTTTTCATTAAGTAATTTGATATTAGTGTTAGTTCTGTTCTCTACGACCTTTTTGCTTATAAAATAATTATAGTCTGCAATAGCCGCAATGCTTGGTAGGTGAGAAATACATAATACCTGATGATTTTTAGAAATTCCATTTAATTTTTCTGCAACAGCTCCTGCTGCTTTTCCACTTATTCCTGTATCTATTTCATCAAAAATTAATACTGGCATCTTATCAGTATCTGCTAATACTTTTTTTATTGCTAACATTATTCTTGACATTTCTCCACCTGAAGCTATTTTTGATAGTTGTTTTTCATCTTCTCCTAAGTTTGTAGTAATATAAAATTCTACTTCATCTTTGCCATTTTCGAAGAATTCATCTTCACAATAATCTACATGAATATTTATAATTGCATTTTTCATTTCTAAATCTTCTAAAACTTTATTGATATTTATGCTTAGAACTTTTGCATATTCTTTTCTTAATTGATTCATTTCTTTTGCTAATATAGTCATTTCTTCTTTTATTTGTTTTAGTTCATTTTTTAGTTTATTTGTATATTCATCTAAGTTTTCAATATGTGAAATTTCATCTTGAATTTCATTTTTATAATTTAAAATTTCTTGTATATTATTTCCATATTTTCTTTTTAAACTATATATTGAATCTAATCTTTCTTCAATTTCATTTCTTTCATTTTCGTCAAAATATACATCCTCTTTATAGTCTGAAATATCTCTTGAAATCTCTTGTAATTCATAGTAAATGTTCTTTAAGTTACTTGTAATTTTTTCGTATTTTTCATCTATGTTTTCTATTTTCTCTAATGCTCTTATTGCTACATTTAAATTGTCTATACTATTTTCCCCAATTGATATATCCGCTTCTTGTAAATTTGTTGATATCTTTTCAGAATTTATTATTAATTTTCTTTTTTCTTCTAACTTCTCCTCTTCTCCCTCTTTTAAATTAGCTTCTTGAATTTCATTTGCTTGATATCTTAATAAATCAAGTTTTCTTTCTCTTTCTTTGTCATCTCCATAATTATTTTTTAATTCTTGCTTTACATCTAAATATTTTTGATATTTTACTTTATATTCTTGCTTTATTTCTAATATTTTTTTTCCTATAAATCCATCTAAATATTTTAGATGAAATCTATTATCTAATAAACTTTGATTGTCATTTTGGCCATGGATTTCTATAAATTTACTCATAAAATTTTTTAGTTCATTTACAGTTACCATTCTTCCATTTATTTTACACATGTTTTTACCTGTATTGTTAATTTCTCTTGAAACTATAATATTTCCATCTATCGAATTTTCGTTTTCTGGCTCATACATGCATATTTCAACAAATGAATTTGTTTCTCCTTTTCTTATCATGTCTTTAGAAAATCTTCCCCCTGATATTATTCCTAAAGAATCTATAATTAATGTTTTTCCAGCTCCTGTTTCACCTGTTAAAACATTTAATCCATTGTTTAAATCTATACATAAATCATCTATTATTCCTATATTTTTAATATGTAATGTTGATATCATAAAAAGACCTCCTAAAAATTTATATAAAATTTTTGTTCGGTCTTATTATATATTTTGTTTTTTATTTTGTCAATACTTTTTACGAACTTTTTTTCGTCTTTCTGTCTGCTTAATAAAGTGTCTATATTCTATTTGCTCCTACTAACTTTTTAAATATCTCTCCTTTTTCTTCAAAATTTTTAAAAAATCCGTAACTTGCAGCTGTAGGTGATAATAAACATATTTTATTTTTTTCTGTTACTTTCTTTGCTATATTTACAGCTTCTTCTAAATTTTCTACAATATATGCTTTTTCTTTGTTTAATTTTTTTGCAATGTCATGCCCTGTTTTTGGCATACAAATAATATTATTTATATCACTATTATTCAAATATTTTATAAAATCTGTATAGTCTATTCCTCTATCCATTCCTCCGATTATTAAAGTGTCAACTTTTTTTAGAGCTTTTATAGCTTCTATTGTTGCCATTGGTACAGTTCCAATACTATTATCATAATATAAAACATTATCTACTTTTCCAATATACTCTAATCTATGTGCTAATGGCTTAAAATTCTTGATACTTTCAATTGTTTTATTCAAATTTAATTTTAGAATTTCAGAAACACCTAATACAAACATTATATTATTTAAATTATAATCACCTAAAAGATTTCTTTCTTCATTTATATTATAAATCTCTTTATCTTTAAAAAATATATAATCATTTTTTATATATATATCACTAGAAGGTTTATTATTAAAACTAACCTTATATTTTATACTTTGCAAATTTGTAACATATTTATTTATATTTTCATTATCAAAATTATATAATAAGCTGTTATTTTTATTTTGATATTTAAATATATTACATTTTGCTTCACAATATTTTTCAAAAGATTCATAATGGTCTAAATGTTCTGGATAAATATTTAGTAATATAGCAATATTAGGTGAACATTTCATATATTCTAATTGATGAGATGACATTTCTAATACTAATGTTGAATTACTATTTATTTCATCTATATAGTCAAATACTGGGTTACCTATATTTCCTAATAACAGTGTGTTAATCCCTTGTTCTTTTAAAACAGTATAAATAAGTGAACTTGTTGTACTTTTTCCCTTTGTTCCTGTAATACCTATTGTATATACATTTGAAAATTCCAATAATAATTCTAGTTGAGATTTTATTTTATTTTTATATGAACTTATATCAATTCCAACAAATGATATTCCTGGTGATTTCATAATAATATCATATTCATTTAAATTTTCTAAATATTTTTTTCCTAATATTAATTTAATATTTTTATCTTTTGCTATTTCTGTATTTTTTATTGAATTTTCATTCTCATCAGCTATATATAGCATTTGGTCTTTTAAATATCTTCTTATCAATTTATAAGTTGATTTTCCTTCTTTTCCAAATCCTAATATTAATATTTTTTTATTTTTAAAATATTCTATTAAATCATCTACCACTTAAAAAACCTCTTTTCTTAGTATTTCATTTTGTTCTTTATTCAAATTATTTTCTTCATTATATCTCTTTGTTATATCATTTTTTGTTTCTACTAAGCCATAATTTTCTTTATAATATTTTAATAAATATGGTAGTTCCTTTTTTTGTTCTTGTATATTTTCTATAGTCTTACTTACAGCAAAATTAACCTCTTCAAACGTACCTACACAGTCAAAAGGTTTAGTTTCTCCTTTTCCTGTCAATTCTATAAAAATGGATAATAATGCTTTATTTTCAAACATATCTTCACCAAATATAGATACTAATTTATTTTTATATAAATATGGACTTAATATTATATATGCAAATAGACATTTAGCACAATTGCAACACCATTTCCATTCTTTTTCTTTGCTTCCAACATTGCAGCTTTTAAATATTGCATGATATTTATCTAATCTTGAAAATATTTTTGCAATTTGTAGTTCATTTAAAGGTCTTAAAAAACTAAAATACTTAACTGGTGCTTTTAAATACTTATTACTATATTCTTCAAAATCACATTCAAATTCAAAGCTTTTTGAATATTGATGGTTTATTTTCTTTCCTACTACATTTGATTCATTAGCACTATTTTCATTAGATAATGCTATATATTTCTTTGATAATAAATAGGCTATAAAATAAGAAACAAATGCAAGCATTGCTGAAAATGGTGTATGACCATTTATAAATCCTTTTTTATTTAATTCAATTAAATTTGAATCTATTTCTCTATATACTTCAATTATATTATTACTATCGAATTCGGCTATTTTTGCACATTCTAAGGTTGTTTTTTTAGGATTTATTATTAATGTATAATCTTTTTTTCTATCTACTTTTAGTACTTCTAATGTGACAACAGAATCTTTTCCTCCACCAATTGGTATAATATATCCATCAGAAAAATCATCTATTTTATCATATGTAATATTATTTTCTTCTGTTGTACATTTTATTTTCATAAAATCATTTATATTAGTTTCAATGTTATTTGTATAGAATAATTCCCCCAATCCATAAAAATATAACTTTTTCCACCAATTTATTTGCTCTTGATTTAAATACCCACATTCTATAATTACATTTGGTGAACATGTACTTTTCCAATAGCTAATAAGTTCAATCATTCCAATATGAAAAACCATATTTTGTACATATTGTGATTTTATATCTTTAAATTTAAAATTTTTTTTCAAGATTTTTAGTTTTGGATTAAAAGATACAAGTCCTGGTATATCAAATATAAACTGCATATAAATTGCATTTTTATCATCATATACTAAATATTTTTTAAAATGAAATTCTTTGTATTCTTCTCTATACTGTTCAAATTTAATTGATTTATTTTCCATCCTTCATTTTCCTTTCATTTCTATATTTCTATGCCATTATATATATTTTTGTTATAAAATTAAATTCATATTTCATATTATACTTCATTTTTAGTTTTGTTACAAGAGTTTTTAAATAACAATATGATATTGCTTTATATATCACTTAAATTTCCTCTTTTATTATTAACATTTGATATCTAAAAAACAGTAAAATATTTTAAAATATTACTTATTTTAATCATTCTACTGTTTTATGTATTTTTTAGTATTTTTTAGTATTATTACTTTATATTTTTTTCTTCTGTGCATTGTGCTTTTCCTTTTCTATTTATTGTAATTTTGCATTTTTCTGTATTTTTATTAGCACAATTTTCACAATGTTTTAAAATAAATTCATTTATTTTTTCTTGATTTGTCATTTTACACCTCTTTTTGTATTTTTTTAATATATTTTATTCAATTAGTTGTTTTTATGTGTAAAATTGACAATCTAAAGTCTTATATCAAGTTATATCTCTTTAATAAATCTTCAATAACAGTTCCTTCAACCTTTTTTAATGCTTTTTTAGCAACAAGTTCTGTAGCAAAAGGCAATTTCATATCAGTTAACTTTTTACCATCCATCATCTTTGAAGTAGAATCAAGTAAAACACGAACATCATAGCAAGAGCCAAATACCTCTGGAACTCCTCTGTCTACATCCAATAGTGTATAAACCGCTTCCATAGCAGTTCTTACAGAATATTCTGTTGTAAATACAGTATCTCTAACAGTATCTGCAAATTGACCTAAAAATGCAAAGTTTTTGCATCCGTCTGGAACAACTTTTGGTCTATCTCCTGCTGACCTTGGCATAAAGAATGCTGTTATATATGGCATCATACAAGGAACACAATTTGCTGAATTTGTAGCTAATTCTTCTATTTGGTCTTCTGGCACTCCTAAGTGGTATAGCCATTCTTCTGTAATTTCTTTTCCTGTACATTCTCTCATTGGTTTCTTTATATAGTTTCCAATTTTGTTTGTAAATAAACCATATACCCATACAACCAATTGCCCTTTAGGTTGATTTTTGAAGTGTGGTTGTCTATTTATTGTCCAACTCATTAGCCAGTTTGAGTCTTTTACTGAAACTATTCCTCCTGTTACAACTCTACCACTAAATGGGTCTCTTTTACAAATTTTTTCTATATATGGTGGTATTTTATCATCTAATGTTGTAACTGTTGCAGATTCCCAATTTGTTTTAGAAATGTCTGAACAGAATTTATCTGGATGACCAAAGTCTTGGCTTTGTATTGCAATCTTTCTCCATAAATCCCAACATGCTCCTTCACCATTTTGTATAGTTAAGTCTGGCGCAGTGTTTTGGTCTCCAAGCATTGCTCTTTCTGTACAACTTCCGTTTGTAACAAAAACTAAATCATTTACTGTTAAATCTATTGTTTCTTCTTCTCCATTGTGAATGCAAACTATTTGTTTTGCTGTTTTCTTTTGTCCATCAATATCAAATATTACATTTGTAACTTTTGTATCATATTGGAATTGAACTCCATGACTTTCTAGATATTTTACCATTGGCAATATTAATGATTCATATTGATTATATTTTGTAAATTTTAATGCTGAAAAGTCTGGTAATCCACCAATATGATGTATAAATCTTTGAATATATAATTTCATTTCTAGTGCACTGTGCCAGTCTTCAAATGCAAACATTGTTCTCCAATATAGCCAGAAATTTGATTTAAAGAATTCGTCTGTAAATACATCTGTTATTTTTTTATCATATAAATCTTCATCTTTTGTCATAAATAATTTTATTATTTCCATTGACGCTTTTTCAGATAATGTAAATTTTCCATCTGTATGTGCATCTTGACCTCTTTTTACTGTTGCTCTCATTAATGAATAGTTTGGGTCTTTTTTGTTAAGCCAATAATATTCATCTAATACAGATGCTCCTTCTGTTTCTAATGACGGTATTGAACGGAATAAATCCCATAAACATTCAAAATGGTTTTCCATTTCTCTTCCACCACGGATTATAAATCCTTTTTGTGCATCTTCAATTCCGTCACATGCTCCTCCTGGTAATTTTGCTTCTTCTAATATGTGAATATTTTCACCTTTCATTTGTCCATCTCTTACTAAAAAACATGCTGCTGCAAGTGATGCTAGCCCTGCTCCTACTAAGTATGCAGATTTGTTATCTACTCCTTCTGGCTTTCTAGGGTGTGCAAATGCTTCATAATTTCCATTACTATAATACATATTTTATTCCTCCTTTGTTATTGAAATATTATAAAAATATTTTTTTATAATTTTCAATATACAAGTATTTAAATATGTATAGTTTTTAGACATTTTTATATTTTTGTATAAATTCAATTTTGCATTTTTTTTAGTGCTTTTTTAAAATCACCCTCAATAATATCGTTTAGTTCTTTTATTATTTTCTCCGGTTCCTCTTTCATACCATCTTCTATCCATTCTTGTAGAATTCCAACAAAACCATATTTATAAAAATCAGCCATAAACTTTTTATCTTCTGCTTTTATGTTCATTCCTTCAGATTCTTTGTCAATAAAATCTATTAATAATTTATTTGTCTGCATATAAATAAATCTTAATAAATACTCTCTACTTATTGAGTTATATGTGTTTTTCACAAATTCTTTATTTTTTAATACATATTTAAAAATATACAAAAAACGTTGTTGCCAATCTTCATCTTTATTATCAATTTCGTCTATAACTTCATTTTTATATATCCATTCTAATAAATCATATATATCTTTAAAATGATAATAAAATGTTTGTCTGTTTACTCCACATTCGTCTGTTATATTTGATATTGTTATTTTTGATAGTTCTTTTCTTGAAAGCAATTTTTTTAAAGATACTGCTAGTGCTTTTTTCGTTAATTCTGACATATTCTTTTCCTTTTTTTAATTTTTTGAAATAATATCATAACTATTTTTATTTATCAAGAATTTTATATTATATTTTGGTTGTTTTTTATTAATTCCCATGATATAATAATTGCAGTTAATTTTATTGAATTGCTTTATGTTGGAGGAAGTCATATGAGAGATTTAAAATTTGTAGAACATGTTGTTAATTACTTTAATGATCATCACTCTACTGTACGTGAAACAGCTAAAGTATGCGGTATATCTAAGACTACTGTTTATACTTATCTTACAAAAGTTATGCCTAACGAGACATCTTCAAAAATTCTTGCACAAAATAAGGCTGAGCGGCATATTCGTGGTGGACTAGCAAATAAAGCAAAATTTTTAAAAGAACGGTCTAGATAGACCGTTCCTTTTTTATCAGTATTGTATTTTTATGTATATTATGATATACTATATATATCAATCGAAAGGAGATTTATGAGTATGCCTAGAAGAAATAAAAACAGAAATACGGAGCATAAAGTTCCTACTAAACGGTGTGATCTTTCTAAATCTTGGACTAATGCCCTTTTAAAAGATTTAAAAAAGAAATCTAAAAAGAAAAAATACCGAAAATAAAACTCATAAGCTTTTATCCCAACCTTTTTTGGTTGGGATTTTTTTATAATGTGTTTATCCAATTCATAATATCGTTTTCTTTTGTAACTAATTTATCACTATAACTTTCAAATACTATATTCATTCCATCACTAACCTCTGAATTTGTACATAGTGCTTTGATTTCTTTAAATGTTTTTCCAAGCCATCCAGCATTTGTTGCATATGGCTTAATAATTTTTCCTGATAGGTCATTTTGTGTCAAAAATGTTCTTATTGCTGGAACTGGCCTATACCACCATACTGGTGTTCCTAATATTATTTCATCATAATTACTTAAATCTATATTAAGATTTTGTATTTCAGGTAAATGATTACTAGATTCACTATTTTGTTCATCATTTACAACTGTATCATAATCTTTTGAATATGGAATCACTGTTTTTATTTCTAAAATATCACAATTTAATTTTTCTTTAATTTTTTCTGCTATCTTTTTTGTATTTCCTGTATATGTAAAATATATAATTATTTTTCTTTCCATAAAAGTACCTCCCTAATTTTATTTATGGTTGTTCCATAAAGTCTTTTCTTTTTCCTGCTTCTATTTCATTATATAATTCTATTTTATAATCTAATCTTTCTATTGTATTTTTTATTTCTTCTTGTTTTTTTAACAATACATCTCTTTGTTCTATTAATAATTGTTTTCTTGCAACTATTGTCTTTTTTCCTTGTTTAAATAAATTCATATATTCTATTAATGCCTCAATTGGCATTCCTGCTGCTCTCATACATTTTATAAATTCAATCCATTTACATGATTTTTCATCAAAATCTCTTATTCCTGACTTTGTTCTAGGAATTTCTGGTAATAGTCCAATTCTCTCATAATATCTGATTGTATCTTGTGTTAAATTATATTTTTTACTTACTTCAGCTATTGTCATATAATTACTCCATTCTATATCATTTTTTCTATGTCTTTAATTATTTGATCTTTTGTTATTCCATTTTCTTTTAATAATTCATTTACATCATACCTGTCATAAAATGCTTTAGCAATTCCATAATTTTTAACTTTCACTGTATCTTCTCCATAAAATCTAGCAATTTTTTCTCCAAATCCACCTTCTAGCATACCATCTTCTAAAGTTATAACTATGTCATGGTTTGATCTTAGATTTTTAAGTAGTTCTGTATCTATACCTGTTATATATCTTGGATTAATTAAAGTTGCTTTTATATTTAATTTCTCATATATTTCTTTTTGTATTTCTTCTCCTAATTGATAAAAATCTCCTAGCGCTAAAATTGCTATTTTATTTCCTTCTTTTTCTACTTTATATTTATTTAACTTGCTGTAATTTTTGTCTATTTTTCTTTTATCTGATATTACTCCATTACATGGAATTCTAATTGCTACTGGATGTTCATTTTGTTCTATACTCCAGTCTAACATTGCAAAATATTCTTCTTTAGAAGTTGGTGCTAAATAAACCATATTAGGTATATTTGAAATTAATGCAATATCATAAATTCCTAAATGTGTAACATCATTCATTCCGTATACTGATGCTTTTTGTAATAAAATTTCTCTTATTTCCTCTGCAAGTTTGTTTAATTCATCCTCTGATAAACTTTTTAAATCTTTGGGCTCATTAATTTTATTTAATACATTTAACATTTTTTATCCTCCTGTTACAAAATTCTTTATATTTATACCACTTAGAGTTAACTCAAAGTCAATAGTTTTTTCTAATTTTTTAAAAAAAGAAATTAATATTTAATTAATTTCTTTTTATTATTATATTAATCCATTCTAAAATGTCTTTATATACTGTTTTATTCTCCAATTCATTTAAAATTTCATGACTCATATTTTTATATAATTTTCTATTTATATTTTTATATCCCATACTCTTTAAAAATTCTTGTGCTTCATACCATTTCTTTTCTGATGATATTACCGGATCATCACTTCCTGCTATGAAATATATTGGTAATTGTAAATTATTTTTTTCATATATTTTTGGATTGTATATATCTATCATTAATTTAATTATATTTTCAAATCCATTTAATGTATAATTATACTGACAAAGTTCATCTTCATTATATTTTTCTACTATTTCTCTGTTATTGCAAATCCAGCTATTTTTTAAATTATCTTTTTTTCCATATCCATTGAACATTAAATTTTTAACAAATTTACTACGATATTTTTCGCCTTTAAATATTTCCATTACTTTTACTATTGCTAGTCCTAATTTTGCATTTACATTTTTGCTAGGTGATCCACATACTATTAGTCCATCTATTTTGTTATCATATTTTGCAATGTATTTTCTTACTATCATTGAGCCCATACTGTGTCCAAATAGTATGATTTTTTTACCGTTGAATTTTTCTTTTAGATATCTTGTTATTTGATATAAGTCTTCTATTACTGCTTCTGCTTCATTCTCGTAAAAATATCCTATATCTTCTTCATTCTTTAGGCTTTTTCCATGTCCTCTATGGTCATTTATAAAGCTTGCATATCCGTTTTCTGCTAGATATTTCATAAAATCTATATATCTTTCTTTGTGTTCGTTCATTCCGTGTGCAAGCTGTACTACACCTTTTATTTCTCCTTCTGGCTTTATTAATAAACAGTCTATTTCTAGTTCGTCAAATTCTGATGTTATTTTGATTTCTTCTTTTTTCATATATACTCCTCGCTTTTTTATTATCTTTTAAAACTCTAGTAACATATCATACAAAATCTTTTTGTATAGCTAATTTATCTTTTTATAACCTTGCATGGATTACCAACCGCAATACTGTTTGATTCAATATCTTTATTTACAACACTACCTGCACCTATTGTTACATTGTCTCCTATTGTTACCCCTGGAAGAACCACTACGTTCCCACCTATCCATATATTATTTCCTACTTTTATTGGTTTTGCATATTCTAACCCTTTATTTCTTAATTCTATATCTAAATGTTCTTTCCTGTTTTATTAAATATTTTCTTTATCATTTTTTCTCGTAGTTCTCTTTCTGATGGTTTTATATTATTATATTCATAACATAAATCCTTTGATTTCTTCATTTCTTCAATTATTTCATTATCATAATTTGCATTATATAATTCTTGCTTATCTCTTTTTTATTTTTCTGTCATACATTTTCTCACTTTCATACTTAAATTTTAAAAATAATATCATAATTATATTAATTTATCAATAATTTTTTTCTTATATAGTTGATCCGAGGAGTTTTTATTTTAATTTTTCCATCATCTATTGTAATTACCTCATCAGCTATATTCTCTATTTCTTTTTTATGGGTTATTACTATAACTGTATGATTTTTCTTTAGTTCATTAAAAACATTTATAATATTTTGAATCTTATCTGTATCTAACGAAGATGTAGCTTCATCAAATATTAATATCTTGGCATCTTTAAGTAATGTTCTTGTTAAAGAAAGTAATCTTTTTTGACCACCAGATATATTATGCGAATTTTCATCTATAATTGTATCATATCCTTTTGGTAATGTTTTTATAAATTTATCTATTCCTGTTAATTTACACATTTCCTCTTGTTTTTTTATATCATTTTCTACCAAATTAAAGTTTTCTCTTATGCTTAAATTAAATAAATATGATTCTTGATTTAATACCGATATTTCTTTTAAGTATGAATTTTTGTCAATTTCTTTGACATTAATATTATCAATCAAAATTTCTCCTTTTGTTGGTGAATGTAATCTTAATATTAAATCTACAATTGTTGTTTTCCCAGTTCCATTTGTTCCGGTTATTGCTGTTATTCTATTGGGTCTAATTATAAAATTTAAATTTTGTAATAATTTTTCATTACTATATGAAAAATCTATATTTTTAAATTCAATAATTCCTTTTATATTTTTTATTTCTTTTAAATTTTTTTCTTTTATAGTATTGTACTCTAATATTTCTTTTATTCTATTTACTGATATATTTTGGTCTTTTATTGATTGGCTTGCATCCATAATATTTTCACTTGCTGAAAATAAAGAGTCAAAATATGAAATTATTATTAATATTATACCTATAGTAATTTTATTATTTATCATTAAATATACACATGTAAAATAAACTATTGATTTAATTATAATTAAAAAGCATTTCAAAATATTTTGTCTATATCTCTCGTATTTTTTTCTATTATCATATGCTTTTTTCCAATCTTTATATATGTAATTGTATTTATCATCCATTGTATTTATAATATTTAAGGTTTGAATATCTTTTAGTCCTAGTAATGTTTGATTTATTAATCCTATTAATTTGTCGTTTTCTTTCTTTTGTTCTTTTAAATATTTAACACTTTTGTTATTTAAACAATTACTTCTTATAGTATAAATTACATCTACTCCAATTATAATTAATGCTAAAAATATATTAATTCTAAAAAAATAAATTATTACTACTATACTTTTTAAAATATTTAGTGTTGCTTTTAAAAAATTATCTGCCATTTCTCCAATATTTACAATATCGCTTGTCAAACTATTTATAATTTTGCCTGTTGATATTTTCTTTTTATGCTCTTCATCAAAATTATATATCTTTTTTACAATTTTTTTATAGATTGTTATATAATTATCTCTAAAAAATCTTTGGTATATATATTTGTCAGCATATCCCAACAAGTTGTTCAATATTTTTAAAATAGAATAATTTATAATACTAGCAAGTGCCACTATAATCAATGAATTTGTTAATGATTCTGTTATTTTTGCAATATATATTGGTATGATTAATTCTATAATGATATTAAGAAAATAAATAAAATAATATGGTATTAGCTTATTTTTATCACTTTCTATTAAATTATAATAATCTTTAATAATATTTTTGCTTTTGTTCATAATAATTTGTTCCTCTCCTTTTTATGTTATTAGATTTCTTTAACAAATTATCTCAAAAAAAGCATAAAAAAACTTGATATTTTAGTATCTAAAAATATCAAGTAATTGGTATTAATATTTCTACAAAATCTTTATAATATTCTTCTATAATTGGTAATTTTAATAATTGATAATTTAATGATTTTATATATTCTTTTATTCCTTTATTTATGTTTTCTATTATGTCTTTTGATTCAAAACTTGTTGTTTTAATAGCAAAATAATTGCATTTTTTTATATTTTTAATATTAGAATTATCAAATTTATTTTCTAGTAAACAATAATAGTATGTTTCGTTATTATATTTTTCTAAAAATCCATATCTTTTATTTTTGATAAACTCCGGATATTTTTGTTTTACTTCTTTCCAAAATTCTGGTATTTCTTTGTTTCTATTGTTATAGTTGACTTTTTTTGAAATATAATATAACTTAAATTCTCTATTTTTGTATATTTGATAATCTATATTATAATTTTTTATGTTCTCTTTAAATGTAATTTTATTAAATAGTTTTAGTTTATTTTTAGATTTTTTTATGTCTTTTGGTGTGATTCCTTCAAATTTTTTAAATGCTCTATTATAACTTGATGGCGAGTTATATAGATATTTATATGAGACATTTGTTATAGTTTCTCCATTTAATATATCTGTAACAGAAAGACTTAATCTACGTAATCTTATATATTCATTTATTGTTATTCCTGTTAGACAACTAAATATACTTTTTAATGTGTTTCCATTTAGACCTACTAGATGTGCTAGTTCTGTAATTGTTATTTTATCTAATATATGTTCTTCTATGTATTCAGTTATTTTATTTAATTCTTCGTAAATATTATACATATTTTTCCTCTCTATTATATATATCCTAATTTATAATGTATTTCTTTATGGCAATTTGAACATACTAGCATACATTTTAATGCTTCTGATTTATATTCTTTCCATGACATAGTATTTCCTGAACCTAGCTTAAATTCTTTGATACTTGGATCTTTGTGGTGAAATTCTAATGCATCTATGCATTTATTATATCCACATATACAACATTTTCCTCCTAGTATCTTTATTGCCTGTTTTTTCATATTGTTTCTTAATATTGTTTTTTGGTGTTTCCTTGTTGCATAATTAGTTCTTGTAGATTCCCCACTGCATTCATAACAATAAATTCTTGTTGCACTTTTTGTTTCAAATTTATTTTCACATATTTCGCATATTTTTATCATATTTTCACATCCTTATTATGCTAATTATATAATAAAATATTGTATTTTAATAGCGAACATTAATAAATTTATTATTATTGTATTGACTTTATTATTTTAATTTTATATAATTTGAATACTTTTTTGATTTTTAGCTAAGAAAAAAGCCTTGTAAATGTTAATTTACAAGGTTTTTTTATTGGCTCCTCTTGTTGGACTCGAACCAACGACCTATCGGTTACTGCACCACACTAATTTTCATTAGCATTATATTTAAATATAATTTGTAGTCTGGACTTTCTCTTTACCATGTCTTTCGATTTAGGTAGGTGGTGTAAAGTCTCTACACATAGCTTTCGCCTTGCTCGGTATTGTCTTCAGCATTACCTGTTAAGAGTTTCACCGACTTAGCCACCTTTTTCATCTATAAGTTTCCCTATAGAGCTGCTAACTTTTTAGTCTTGCGACTTGCTCGACAGCCGAGCGCTCTACCAACTGAGCTAAAGAGGAATATATATAAATCTGGCAACAACCTATCTTTCCAGCAGGGTAACCCGCAAGTATTTTCGGCACATTTAGGCTTGACTTCTGTGTTC
>ERZ772876.817-NODE-817-length-37173-cov-7.994019_pt1 | contig 37173 bp, 25 predicted proteins | sample MGYA00580584_ERZ772876 | MGnify/ENA primary metagenome ERZ772876 (study PRJEB29015, sample SAMEA2737728) | human gut metagenome | biome: human gut; feature: human-associated habitat; material: faeces | place: China | collected 2012 ... | reverse complement strand
TCAGCTTCCGCTTCTCCCGTTCAGCCTTGAATTTCTCTCCAAACGTCATTTTGGTGATCACTCCTGCCCACAAAAAGCTTGCGCCATCAAATTGTGCAAGTCTATGGCGAAGGCATTTGAGGTGCGTATCATAATGACTGAGCAATCCAACTGCTCATAGCATATCCTGAATGGCTCATCCCGTCAAGAAACATGGGGAGTCGTACACGAAAAAGTTACATCTTTTGAGCAGTTCAAATGAACAGGCATTTGTACTGCCGAACATCATCCGTACCGGCATACACCGGTGTGAAGGAACCGGAGTAAGAAATACGGAAATGGCTGCACAGTACAGAAAAGCATAGATCCCGGTTACGCTGGGTGTGGACAGGTTGCGGCTTACAATATAAAAGGAGAAGCCAGAACTGCAGGAAACAAGCAGTGCTGAAGATGTGCCAACCTCATCCAATCCAAATCCCCAATCCCACCTCCGTCCCACCGCCTATTCGGCCTTCAACCTCGACTATATCACATTTTGCAATATTTAGGCTACAAAATGTGAGGAAAAAATGAACGAACTTTGATATGATAGGGATGAAATAAAAGGCTGCTATGGATTATGGGTAAAGGAATGGCGGTTTCTGTTCAATATGCCCACTGACGAGCAGAAAGTGCGTGACCGTAATTTTTAAGCAGGCCCAAAAAACGGACAAATACATGAAACAGAAAAGGGAAGGAGCTTGTACATGAAAGTTTGCTACACGGCAGGTCCGGTCAAAAAGCTGGAAAACTGCTTCTCGGTCTCCACCAATGCGGTGGAGATCCGCATCTGGTTTTTGACGGACGATATTCTGCGTATCCGCGCCGGTTTTGATGGGGACTGGGACGAAGCGTCCTACAGTCTGACCATGACCGCCTGGGACTCCCGCACGGACGAGCTGATGAAGGACTGCCGCAAGCGCGTGCAGACCGCCGCTGCCGAACTGACCGATGGCGACAAGCAGGCCGTGATCCAGGGCAGCCGCCTGAAGGTGGTTGTGGAAAAGGCACCCTTCCGTATCATGGTATACGATAAAGATGGCAGCCTGCTGCATGCAGACATTCCCGACCTTGCTTATCGTGAGGATTCCAACCACCGCCGCATGCACGCTTCCCAGATCGAAGCCGACGACTGCTTCTATGGCTTTGGCGAAAAATCCGGCGAGATCAACAAGGCTGAAAAGTACATGAACATGGCCCCCGGCGATGCCATGGGCTACAATGCCAAGGAGACCGATTCCCTGTACAAACACATCCCGTTCTACATCAAGCTGAACCGCGGTACCAAACAGGCAGTTGGTTACTTCTACCACAACACCGCTGAATGTGATTTCAATATGGGCCGCGAAAAGCGTAACTACTGGCATCGTTACTCCACCTACCGCACCGATGCCGGGGATGTGGATCTCTTCCTGATCGCAGGCCCCTCCATCCGCGATATCATTGAGCGTTACACCGATCTGACCGGCAAGTCCGTCATGCTGCCCAAAGCAGCGCTGGGCTATCTGGGCAGTTCCATGTACTACCCCGAATTGCCGGAAAACAGCGATGACGCCGTGCTGGAATTCATTGATACCACCCATGAGGAGGACATCCCCGTGGACGGCTTCCAGCTTTCCTCCGGCTACTGCGCCGTGGAAACCGAGCAGGGCATCAAGCGCTGCACCTTCACCTGGAACAACAAGCGCTTTAAGGACCCCGCTGACTGGTTTGCCCAGATGGTCAAGCGCGGCATTATCGTTTCGCCCAACATCAAACCCGGCATGCTGCTGGTTCACCCCCTGTTGGAAGAGATGAAGGCAAAGGATATGTTCCTGCCTGCATCTGATGATAACGCTGGTGTGGACGGCTTGGCGGTGGGCACCTGGTGGGGCGGCCCCGGCCTGTTTGTGGACTTTACCAAGCAGTCCACCCGCGAGCACTGGAAACAGTACATCAAGGACGCCCTGCTGCGTTACGGCTGCCGCTCCCTGTGGAACGACAACTGCGAGTATGACAGCATGGTGGACAAGGACGCCAAGGTTTACTTTGAAGGCAAGGGCAGCACCATCGGCACCATGAAGCCGGTGATGAGCAACCTGATGTGCCAGCTTTCCAACGAAGCCATTGAAGAGTACGACCCCAACTGCCGTCCCTTCTCTGTCTGCCGTTCCGGCCATGCCGGCATCCAGCGTTACGCCCAGGTTTGGGCAGGTGATAACCTGACCCACTGGGATACCCTGAAATACAACATTGCCACCATCCTGGGCATGGCCCTGTGCGGTGTTTCCAACCACGGCTGCGATATCGGCGGCTTCTATGGCCCCGCACCGGAGGCCGAGCTGTTCGTGCGCTGGGTGCAGAACGGCATCTTCCAGCCGCGCTTCTCCATCCATTCCACCAACACCGACAACACCGTGACCGAGCCCTGGATGTTCAGTGATAAAAAGCAGTACATCCGCGATGCCATCAACTTCCGCTATAAGCTCAGCCCGATGCTGTATTCCCTGATGGTGCGCGCCCACGAAAGCGGCCTGCCGATCTGGCAGCCCACCTTCGCCGTGTTCCAGAACGACCCCGCCACCTATGATGAGGGCGTTGACTTCATGTTTGGCGATTCTCTGCTGGTTGCCAACGTTGTGGAAAAGGGCCAGACCGTGCGCCCTGTCTACCTGCCCAGGACCGAGAACGAAAACGAGCGCTTCTACAACTTCTACACCCGCGAGGAGTACGCTCCCGGCCAGACGATCGAGGTACCGGTCGATATTTCCAGCATTCCGCTGTTTGTGCGCAGCGGCGCGATCCTGCCCATGAGCGGCAACCGCCTGCACAACCTGATGACCGAAAAGACCACTGAGCTGGAGATTCTGATGGCACCGGATGTGGATTCCGAGTTTGTTCTGTACGAGGATGACGGCTGCACCAATGAGTACCTGAAGGGCGCTTACCTCAAGACCCGCATTGCCGTGACCGCAGGCGTAAAGACTTACGTTCACTTTACCAACGAGGGCGATTACGATACCGCTGTGGAAAGCATGTATCTGGATATGATCCACCGCGAAAAATCCCCGTTCTATGTACAGTTGGACGGCAAGGAGCTGCCGCACTTCCTGCACCGCCGCAAGTTTGAGGAAGCCGAGAGCGGCTGGTACTACAGCCAGCGCCTGAAGAGCGTGCAGGTCAAGTACCCCAACCCCAAAAAGGACCATGAGATCATGGTCTCGTTTGAGCAGTTTGATCTGATTGGTATGTAACGCGCCGTAAAACGCGATACAAAATAGAAGGAGGAAACAAAATGTTCAAAAAGATTGCAGCGCTGGCAACGGCTGCTGTGCTGTGCGCCGGGCTGATGGCCGGCTGCGGCGCATCCAGCACCACGGCTGACACCAGCTACAGCGCAGAAAACCCACTGGTTCTGACGCTGGCCCATGGCCTGTCCGAGACCCACACCGTCCACATTGCCATGACCCAGTTTGCTGAGGAAGTGAACGAAAAGACCGATGGCCGCATCCAGGTCAAGATCTTCCCCAACGGCCAGCTCGGCAGCGAAAACGAGAACCTTGAGCAGCTGCAGGCCGGCGTTATCGCCATGACTAAGGTTTCTGCACCCGGTCTGGCTACCTACAACGATGCCTTCAACACCTTCGGCCTGCCCTATATCTTCAACGATACCGATGACTTCTACCATGTCATGGACTCGCAGGAGATGCAGGACTTCTTCCTCTCCACCGGTGACGACGGCTTTGTCACGCTGACCTACTACACCTCCGGCGCACGCTCCTTCTACACGAAGGACCGCGCTATCCGCACGCCCGCCGACCTGAAGGGCCTGAAGATCCGCGTGCAGGATATGAAGAGCCAGACCGACATGATGAGCTATCTGGGCGGCATTCCCGTCGCCATGTCCTACGGTGACGTTTACACCTCGCTGCAGACCGGCATCATTGACGGCACCGAGAACAACGAGACCGCCCTGACCACCGGCAAGCACGGCGAGGTCTGCAAGGTCTACTCGGTGGACCAGCACGCCATGATCCCCGACGTCCTCATCATGAGTGAGAAGGTCTGGGAGACCATCAGCCCCGAGGATCAGGAAATCATTCTGGAGGCCGCTCACGATTCCACCGATGCCCACAAGGTCATGTGGGACACCGCTGTGGAGGAGGCCGTCAAGGAAGCACAGGAGACGATGGGCGTTGAGTTCGTCTATGACGTCGACAAGGAAGCCTTCCGCGAGGCAACCCAGCCCATGATCGAAGCCTACGAGGAGCAGTATCCCGGCGTCAAGACGCTGCTGGATACCATCGACGCCGCAAGAGGGGAGGAGTAAGCCATGAAAAACACCTTTGCTGCCATCAAATTCTGGATGGACAAAATTTTGAGCATTGCCTGCGCCGTACTGCTTACCTTTATGACGGTGCTGGTTCTGATTCAGGTTTTCTCCCGCTATATCCTCAACAGCCCCGTCGCTTTCACCGAGGAGCTTGTCCGCTACAGCCTGATCTGGACCGGCTTCATCGGCGCGGCCTACGCCTTCTCCACCCGGGAGCACATGTCCCTGACCCTCATCCGCGACAAATTCACCGGTAAGGCGCACACCGCCCTGCTGGTGGTCATCGATGGTCTGATTCTGCTGATGGCCATCTTCGTATTCACTATCGGCGGCTTTAAGCTGGCTGTCTCTGCCAGCCGCGAGTTCTCGGCCCTGCTGGGTATTCCCCGCAGCCTTGTTTACTCCATCGCCCCGATTTCCGGCGTGTTCATCGTCCTGGCGCAGATCATCAACATCTATGAGGACGTCACCGGCGAAAAAGTTGAATCCAAGGAGGGTGCAGACAAATGAGTATCACCATGACCACCGTTATCCTGTTCGCCGTGTTCGGCGTGCTGCTGTTCCTCGGCGTGCCTATCTCCATCAGCATTGTGGCGTCGTCTATCGTGACCGCCATGTCCACCCTGTCCTGGGACCAGATCACCTTTATCACGATGCAGAAGATGAACTCCGGCGTGGAGAGCTTCTCGCTGCTTGCTGTGCCCCTGTTCATTCTGGCCGGCAACATCATGAACAACGGCGGTATTGCCAAGCGCCTGGTCAACTTTGCCCAGCTGTTCGTCGGCAAGATCCCCGGCTCCATGGCGCAGGCCAACATCCTGGGCAACATGCTGTTCGGCGCGCTGTCCGGCTCCTCCGTTGCTGCCGCATCCGCCATGGGCGGCTGCATCAGCCCCATTGAGGAAGAAAACGGCTACGACCCCGCCTACTCCGCCGCCGCCAACATTGCCTCCGCCCCCACCGGCCTGCTGATTCCCCCGACGTCTGCCTTCATTGTCTACTCCACCGTCGCGGGCGGTGTCTCCATCTCCACGCTGTTCATGGCCGGTTACATTCCCGGTATCCTGATGGGCCTGTGCTGCATGGTCGTTGCGTTCATCGGCGCAAAAAAGGCCGGTATGAAAGCCACCGGCATTGACCACAGCCAGAGCATTGCCAAGACCGTCTGGGACGCCGTGCCGTCTCTGCTGCTGATCGTCATTGTCATCGGCGGCATCGTCTCCGGTATCTTCACCGCCACTGAGGGCGCAGGTGTCGCGGTTCTCTACTGCCTGATTCTTTCCATCGTCTATAAGAGCATCGACTTCAAAGGCTTCCTCGGCATCCTGCTCAACTCCGCCAAAACGTCCGGCATCATCCTGTTCCTGATTTCTGCCTCCTCTGCCATGTCCTTCGTTATGGCCTACTCCGGCATCCCGGCAGCCATCTCCAACGGCCTGATGAGCCTGACTGAAAACAAGTACATCATCTTCCTGCTCATGAACATCATCCTGCTGGTCATCGGCATGTTCATGGACATCACCCCGGCCATCCTGATTTTCACCCCGATCTTCCTGCCCATCGCCACCAGCTTTGGCATGACGGAGATCCAGTTCGGCGTTATGCTGATCTTCAATATGTGCCTGGGCAACATCACCCCGCCGGTCGGCTCGGTTCTGTTCGTCGGCTGCGGCATCGGTCATGTCTCCATCGAGCAGGTCACGTCCAAGCTGATCCCCTACTTTGTGGCACTGGTTGCCGCCCTGCTGGCCGTCACCTACATCCCGGCTCTGTCTCTGGGCCTGCCCAGCCTGATGGGCCTGATTTAAATATTGGCTGATTAAAATAGTACAGCCCCCGCCAAGCTCTATGAGTTTCTGGCGGGGGCTGTGCTGCTTTTTTATTCCTTCTATTTTTTATATGCCGTCCCCCAAATCTCCATTGCATCCATGATGGGATGCATGGATTCGCCTAAGTCGGAGAGAGCGTATTCCACCCGCGGCGGCACTTCGGGATAGACGGTACAGGTAATGATCCCATCTACGGCGGCTGCAACTGCGGCAACTGGCACCTGAAATATCTTGGAAAAATTGGACGATTCGCTCGTAAAAGGTTGACGCGGCTGCGTTCGGGGGTATATCATATTTGTATAGATCCTTGCGCGGAGGGAGGAACGCACGATGATCCGAATCGGCATTGTGGACGATGAAAAACAAGAAAGAGACCAACTGAAACAGGCACTGGCGCGGTTTGGCGCGGAGAACGGCACAGAACTGAACGTACAGGAGTTCGACTGTGCGGCAGTCTATCTGGCGGCGCAAGACCGTGATTTTGACATTTTATATCTGGACATTGATATGCCGCAGATGTCCGGCATGGAACTGGCCGAAAAAATCCGGGAGACAGATCAAGACGTCATCCTCATTTTTTGCACGAATTTGCAGCAATTCGCGCTGAACGGGTACAGTGTCGGGGCGCTGGGCTTTATTGTAAAGCCGATACAGTGGTACTCCTTCCATATGTATCTGACGCGGGCGCTGAAGGTGCTGCAAAAGCGCGCCGGTCAAAAGACTGCGCCGCCGCACATTGTCGTCAAGGACGGCACCGTGACGCGGCTGCTGGATGCAGCGGAAATCGCCTATGTGGAGGTGCGCCAGCACGACCTGCTGTACAACCTGTGCGGCGGGGACGGTAAGACCGAGATCATCAAAAACCGCGGTTCGATGCAGGAAATCGCGGCGCAGCTGACGCCCTACGGCTTTGTGCGATGCAGCGCCAGTTATCTTGTGAACCTGCGCTGTATCACGGCGGTAAGCCGTATGAATGTCTATATCGGCGGGGCGGCACTGCCCATCGGGCGCACCTACAAGGACGCCTTTACCGAGGCATTCTCTCGATATATGGCAAAAAAGGAGTGGGAAGACCCGTGCCGGTCATAAATTGGATACTGAACCAGCAAATCCAGCTGGGTATGATTCTGTGCGCTGGCCTGTTTGTCCCGTGGGGGCAGCGCCGCAGCTGCTTCGTTCCGCGGTTGGCGGCGGGTGTATGGGCCTTTCTTGTGCTGACGGACACCCTGGCATTCCTGCCGCTTTGGGCAAAATTGCTGCTGTATACGACGCTGCTGTTTGACCTGATATGGTTCAGCTTTGACTGCAGCCCGCTGCACGCTCTGTTTTATACAACCTGTGCCTACGCGGTGCAGCACATTGCCAGTAAGCTGGCCTATATGCCCATTTTTTTGCTGATTCAGCATGGGCGCACGGACAGGCGCGTTGACTTTGTCATTCTGCTTTTCAGCAACCTTGTGGTCTGCCTGGTCATCTACCTGCTGTTCACCCTGCGCATCCGGCGCGGGTGCCTGCTGTTTGACAATGTCAAGACCGTGCTTTACTCCGGCTTTTTCCTGATTGCCGCGGTCTACCTGAGTGTTGTGCTGGAGGATGTCCTGGACAGCAGCGCAGAGTCCTACCCGACCGCCTATCTGGCGCTGAATGCGTTCTGCATCCTGTTTGCCATCACGATTCTGGCGCTGGAATTTTCAAATTGCAGCATCAAGAGTCTGGAACACGAGAATGAAATGCTGGCGCAGCTGCTGGAATGTGACAAGCAGCAGTATGAGCAGGCAAAAAAAGACATGGAAAAAATCAACATCCGCTACCATGACCTGAAACAGCAGTATTCCCGCGCCACAGATGAGGAACGCGCCCGTCTGGAAGAAGAGATGAACAACCTGAACCTGCGCTATTTCACCGGGAATAAGGCGCTGGACATCACACTGACCCAAAAATCGGCACTCTGCGGGCAGGCAGGTATTCAGCTGGTCTGCTCGGCAGACGGCAGCTGTCTGGAGAATATGAAGCACTACCACATTTACTCCCTGCTGGGCAATGCGCTGGACAATGCCATTGAGTGTCTGACGCAGGTAAGCGATGCGTCTAAGCGGGTCATCACACTGGACATCAGCCGCTGCCGTGACATGGCGGTCATCCGCGTGCAGAACTACACCCCCGCACCGCCGACGCTGCGGGACGGCGCTATCGTCACAACCAAGCAGGATACCGAGGAGCATGGCTACGGCATAAAAAGCATCAAAAGCATTGCCGAGCTGTACGGCGGCACGGCAGACTGCTTTGTGGAGGACTCGATTTTTTACCTGGTGGTCACCTTCCCCTGCGGGAAAAGCCAAAAAGAAGCTGCATAACCCAAAAGCGACTGCCGAAAGGCGGTCGCTTTGCTTTTGTGTCATTTGTGCCGTGTTTTTTGACGTTTACGCCAACTGCATTGACCCGGTCAACGCTTCCCTTTATGATAGCTTTGTGAAAAAGATACGAAAGGCTTCTGTAAAAGGGAAATGCGCAGCCCTTGGCGGCAAGCGCATCGGATCATTCATCTGTGACAGTTTAGGAAGGAGAAAAACCTATGGCACAAAAGGAAACCTCAAGCAAGTCCCGCCGTTGGCTGGGCTTGTCCGGCGCGGCTGTGCTGGTGGCCAACCTTGTCCTGACCGGAACGACTATTGCGTTCCAGCAGGAAGGCGAAGTCAACCATGCACTCGGCATCGAAGGCTCTGACGCATCTTACGGCGGCACGGAGTTCTCCGCTGACGGCACCCTGTCTGACGCAAGCTACGAAAAGTACATCGAAGCCGCTTATCAGTTCTGTGAGCAGGAAGAAGAAGAGGGCAGCGTGCTGCTCTACAACCGCAACAATGCCCTGCCGCTTTCCGAGTCTGAGCGCAACGTCACGGTCTTTGGCCGCGGCAGCATCGACCCGGTGTTCCGCAGCACCGCAGGCGGTTCCTCCACGAACCCGGATTACCAGAAAACCCCCGTTGACGCCCTGCAGGATGCCGGCTTCAACGTGAACCAAACCGTGCTGGACGCCTACGCTTCCGCCGCCGCGCCGAAAGAAAGAAGCGTTTCCAGCGTGGGCGAATATGACCCGGCGCTGTTCACCGGCAGCGTCACCGACTCGTTTGCGTCCTACGGCGATGTCGCGTTTGTGACGCTGTCCCGCTTTGCCACCGAGGGCAACGACCTTGCGATGGTCAACGACGAGGGCAAGCGTATGCTGGAGCTGGACGACAACGAGAAGGCAATCTTCTAGAAAATCAAGGACTCCGGCAAATTCAAGAAAACCGTCGTCCTGCTGAACTCCGTCTTTGCGATGGAGATGGACTGGCTGGACGAGTACAATGTTGACGCCGTGCTGTGGGTCGGCAACCCCGGCTTCTACGGTATGCCCGGCGCCATCCGCGTTGTGACCGGTGAGGTCAACCCCTCCGGTCACACCACCGCCACCTTTGCCGCTAACTCCCTGTCCGCGCCCAGCGCCGAAAACTTCGGTCTGCACGCCTACAACTACGGCAGCAAAACGCCCCGCGCGGCAGGCGACAGCTTTGTCAGCTATAACGAAGGCATCTACGTCGGCTACCGCTACTACGAGACCCGCTACGAGGACACCATCCTCGGTCAGGGTAACGCCGATTCCACGGTTGGCACCAAAGCCTCGACCGACGGCTGGAACTACGCCGAGGAGGTCTGCTTCCCCTTCGGCTACGGTCTGTCCTACACGACCTATGAGTACAACCTTGACAAACTGGACTACAACAGCGACACCGACACCTTTACGGCGACCGTCACGGTGAGCAATACCGGCGACAGGGACGGCAAGGCTACGGTGGAGCTGTACGCACAGACCCCCTACACCGACTACGACAAGCAGAACAACGTCGAAAAGTCCTCGATCCAGCTGCTGGGCTATGACAAAATCGACGTGGCCGCAGGTGCATCCGAGACTGTCACGGTCGATGTGCCCGGCTACTTCCTCGCGTCCTATGACGCCAACGGCGCGAAGGGCTACATCCTCGATGCGGGCGATTACTACTTCGCCGTCGGCAACGGCGCACACGAGGCACTGAACAATGTGCTGGCCGCCAAGTGCGGTGACGCCGTTGCGGGCAAGCTGATCGATCAGGACGGCAATGTCGTCACCGGCAACACCGCCGCCGTGGCCACCTGGACCGCCCCCAACACCGAGGTCGATACCCAAAAGTACCGCAACTCCCGTTACAACAGCGATGTGGAAGTCACGAACACCTTCGACGACGCTGATGTGAATTACTGGGCGAACGACGACGAAAAAATCACCTACCTGTCCCGCAGTGCGTGGGATACGACCTACCCCACCACGCTGGAGACTCTGACGGTCAACGATAAGCTGTACAACGGTCTGAATATGCAGACCTACGTCAAGGCAGCCGATGCTAAGAGCGTTTCCGACTTCAACCTCGGCGTGGAGCTGGATGAGAAGATCAACTTCAGCGATATGATCGGCGTCGCCTTCGACGACCCGAAGTGGAACGACTTCCTTTCTCAGCTGACGCTGAGCGATCTGCTCATCAACATGGGCGACTCCAAGGGCATCAAGGCTGTCAAGGCTGTCAACAAGCCCGGCTGCACCATCGTCGATGGTCCCGAGGGCATGAACGGTCAGTTTAAGTACGGCGACCGCCGCAACTGCACCGGCTGGGCTACGCTGCCCATCGTCGGCGCAACCTGGAACCACGATGTGCAGACCCGCTTTGGCGAGATGTACGGCGAGGATGCGCTGTATGCGTCCATCCCCATCGCCTACGCGCCCGGCGCGGACACCCTGCGCTCTCCCTACTCCGGTCGTACCTCTGAGTATTTCTCCGAGGACGGCGTTCTCAGCTACTATGCTGCCAAGGCCGTTTCCCACGGTATGCGCAACAAGGGTCTGATCGGCACGGTCAAGCACTTCTTCCTGAACGAGCAGGAAGCCGGTCGTCAGGGTATTTCCACCTTTGCGAACGAGCAGTCCATCCGCGAGATCTATATGCGCGCCTTTGAGGGTTCTCTGGCTGAGGGCGATTCTCTCGGCGTTATGACCGCTTACAACCGTATCGGCGTTATGTACGCTGCCGCCAACCAGGGCATCCAGCACATCCTGCGCGATGAGTGGAACTACGGCGGCTACATCATCGACGATGCACTGACCGCGTCCGAGTATTCCTCCGCCCCCGAAATGCTGATGGCAGGCAACAACATCTTCTGCCTGGATACCGCCCGCCCGAACGAAATCGAGAAGCTGATCACCAGCACCGATGACGGCGACCTGCTGCAGAAGGTCATTGACTCCAACCATTATCTGTACTACATCATGCTGCAGTCCTCTATGGGCGGCTCCGGCGCGGAGGACGTTGTCGTTTCCGACGCAGCCCCGTGGTGGCAGACGACCCTGCGCGCTCTCGATGCTGTGTTCTGCGCACTGGCCGTTGCCGCTGTCGTGATGTATGTGCTGCACACCTACACGGACGTTTTCTCCGAGGAAAAGCGGAAGAATCGTGCCGCCAAAAAGAATTGATGGAGGTGGAACCCGATGAATAAAGGCTTGAAAAATAAAGGGCTGGGCAGCTGGTTCTGCCTTGCCGCAGCGCTGGTCGCGCTGATCACCGGCATTGTATTCCTGTTCACACAGGCCACGGCCGCCCCTCTGGGTCACTCCGGCACGATGGCCGGCGTGGTGCTGCTGGTCGGTGCTGCCGCTTCGCTCGTTTTCTTCTTTGTTTCCGTTCCGTTCAGCGCACTGATTCAGGCGGTCATTTATAACATTGCCCTGTATCTTGTCGTTGTGCAGTTGTATTTCGTCTTTGCCGACGTCATCAACCATGTCACCTTTGCAGGCGGCAACGCCGGTCTGTGCGTGTTTTATATGGTCGGCACGTTCATTGCCTGCCTGCTCAGCGTGATTGCCTGCTTCTGCAAGCAGACGAAAACCGGCGAGGCAAAAGCCACCGGAAAACAGTTTGCTGCCGCCGGTGCGGTGGTCGTGGTCGCTGCGGTCTGCGTGGGCGGTTTCTCCCTGCAGAGCAGCAGCCTGCCCTCGGCCGACAATGCGGAGGTTGCCCCCGATGCGGCGCAGACTTCTGCCGATGGTCCCGTTATGAATTACAACGACAACGAGTATGTCTCCAAGACGCTGGATGACCTTATTGCCATCCCGCAGGAAACCTGGGAAGCCAAGGAGCCGAACGGGGAAGTCGCCTACTTCTTTGAGGGTCAGTACACCGAGGGCTTCAGCACCATCGTGGATCCGGCGTGTCTTGATATGTACTGCTACACCGACGGTTCGATGTGGGGTTCCTTCAGCGGTCCCAGCACCTCCGTGGGCGGCGACTCTATCTCCCATGTTTACGGCTACTGGTACAACTACGATGAAAACGGCGACAAGAACTTCGTCATTCATCTGCTGGGCAATCAGGACGCCGACGGCACTGTGCGCCCCACCGATGTGGATGGCGGCGCAGATGCGGATGTCTTCGTCTTTGACACCGACCACGGCGCATACAGCATGGAAGCCAGCCTGAGCTATGGCGTTATGGGCGGTATGTTCACCCGCAACATCAACATCTACGGTCAGCCCTATGCCCCTGCCAAGAGCCTGACGATCGATGCCTCCAACCTGCGCACCTTCTACACGGGCGACATCTTCAACCCCGGCGAGCTGGTTGTGACGGCTACCCGCGCCAACGGTGCGGAGGAGTCCATCTGGGGCGGTCGCTTGACCTTCACCGGTTACGACAGCGACACCGCAGGCACCAAGACCGTGACGGCCTCCTTCCTGGGTGCGACCGCTACGTTTGAAGTGCAGGTCGAGGATCTGGTCACCGAGCAGTACACCGGCAGCTATGAGCTGGTGCAGGGCGAAACGCCCACCGCAACGGATGCCGTGCTGCTGGTGGATTACTCCCACAAGGTCTGCACGCTGACTGCCGCCGACGGCTCTGCATCCATCACCGGCACGCTGGTGGATGTGCAGGACGATGCCCTTACCATGACCCTGAACGGCAGCGATGCCCTGACGGTGCCCATCACCGAGGGGGAGGACGGCAGCAAGCAGCTGACCATCCCCGCCCACGACGAAATCGTCTCCGGCTGGGGCTCCAGCACCACCTACTCCATCAACGAGGCTGTGGTCACGCTGGTGGCAGAGTAAGCGTCCATTGCCCCTGATAAAACATAACGGTACTTGCTGAATGAAAGCCGCGTCTGATGTCTGCTTGCAGGCGTTGGATGCGGCTTTTCTTATGAGAAGGGAAAAATATATGCAAAATACAGAACTTTTGCTGAAAAAATTGACCTTGGAAGAAAAATGCACCCTGCTTTCCGGCGCGGAAACCTTCAAAACGCGGGGTATGCCCCAACACGGCATCCCGCAGATCTGGCTGTCGGACGGTCCCCACGGCTTGCGCAAGCAGGCGGGGGAGAGCGACCACTTGGGGCTGAATCCCAGCGTGCCCGCCACCTGCTTCCCCACGGCGTCGGCTGTTGCGAACAGCTGGGATGACGCGCTGGGCGAGAAAATCGGCGCAGCCTTGGGCGAGGAAGCCGCTGCGCAGGAAGTGTCGGTGGTGTTGGGACCGGGGCTTAACATGAAGCGCAACCCGCTGTGCGGGCGCAGCTTTGAGTATTTCTCCGAGGACCCGTATCTCGCGGGCAAGCTGGCGGCGGGATATATTCGGGGCATCCAGTCCAAGGGCGTAGCCGCCTGCCCGAAGCACTTTGCCGTCAACAGTCAGGAAACGCGGCGTATGGCTTCGGACTCCATCGTGGACGAGCGCACCCTGCGGGAAATTTACCTGACCGGGTTTGAAATTGCCGTCAAAGAGGGGCATCCCCGCAGCATTATGTCGTCCTACAACCTTGTGAACGGTACGTACGCCAACGAGAATAAGCACCTGCTCATGGAGATCTTGCGCGGTGAGTGGGGCTTTGATGGCGCGGTCATCACCGACTGGGGCGGAAGCAACGACCACGCGCTGGGTGTGAAAAACGGCTCCACGCTGGAAATGCCCGCGCCCGGCGGGGACAGCGTGCGCGAACTGCTGGCGGCGGTGGAAAGCGGGAAAATCTCTGAATCCGACATCGACGCCCGCCTGTCAGAGTTGCTGCCGCTGGTGTTTGATACCAAGGCTGCGCTGGACGCTGCCCCGCGCGAGTTTGATGCGGCAGCCCATCATGCGCTTGCCCGCCGCGCCGCCGAGGAAAGCCTTGTGCTGCTGAAAAACGAGGGCTCTTTGCTGCCGTTGGCGGCGGGCAGCAAGGTGGCTGTCATCGGCGACTTTGCCAAAAATCCGCGCTACCAGGGCGCAGGCTCCAGCATGGTGAACTCGACACAGGTGGATGTGCTGCTGGATAAGCTGCTTGACTCCGAGTTGAACGTCATCGGGTATCAGCAGGGCTTTGACCGCCACGGTAAGCCGGATGCTGCTTTGCAAAAATCCGCCTGCGAACTGGCGACACAGGCGGATACAGTTATTTTGTGCATGGGTCTGGATGAAATCGCTGAGAGTGAGGGGCTTGACCGCAGCAATCTGCGCCTTGCGCAAAATCAGGTGGATCTGCTGCAGGCTGTGGCGGCTGTCAACCCGAAAATTGCCGTGGTATTGTACAGCGGCAGTGTAGTCGAAACGCCGTGGCTGGACAACTGCCAAGCCCTGTTGTACGCCGCCTTAGGCGGTCAGGCGGGGGCGGGCGCCGTTGCGGATGCGCTGACCGGCAAGGTCAATCCCTGCGGCAAGCTGGCAGAAACATGGCCGTTGGCCTACGCCGACGTACCCAGCGCCGCCGACTTTGCCACCCGCCGCAAGACTGTGGAGTACCGCGAGGGGCTGTACATCGGCTACCGCTACTTTACCACGGCGGAAAAAGCTGTGCGCTTCCCGTTTGGCTATGGCATGAGCTACACGACGTTTGCGTACAGCGATATGGTCGCCGATGAACAAGGGGTCAGCCTTACCGTAACGAACGCCGGCAGTGTGGCAGGAACGGAAATTGTGCAGCTGTATATTGCTAAAAAGAACAGTGAGCTTTTCCGCCCTGCAAAGGAACTGAAAGGCTTTGCCCGTGTAACGCTTGCCCCCGGTGAGAAACAGCGCATCACCATCATGCTGGACGATAAGGCGTTCCGTTTCTGGAATGTCAAGGCTAACCGCTGGGAAATCGAGGGCGGCGAGTACGAGCTGCTTGTCGGCGCAAGTGTGGAGGACATCCGGCTGTGCGAGAAAATCTCCGTGCATGGAACGGCTACCGTGCATCCGTATGAGGATAGGGACTTGGATTGCTATTATAAGGGCGATGTGCTGCACGTTTCCGATGCAGACTTTGAAAAGCTGTTGGGGCATCCCATCCCGAATGGCAAAACCAAAATTGACCGCAATCTGACCTTGGGCGAACTGAACCATGCACGCAGCCCGCTGGGCTGGCTTGTCTGGCTTGTGCTGACGATCCTGCTGGATGTCAGCTATAAACGCGGCAAGCCGGATCTGAACATCTTGTTCCAGTACAATATGCCCCTTCGCGCCCTGGCAAAGATGACGAACGGCGCCATCAGCATGGGCATGGTGGACGGCATTGTCATGGAATTGCAGGGCTTCTGGATCCTGGGTCTTGTGCGGGTGATTTATGAAGCAATTAAGAATGTGGTGCTGAATGCGCAGATGGAAAAGCGTCTGCGCGGCGCTTGATGGAGGTTGCATTATGCAGTTTTGGAATAATTTTGCGGCTAAACACCCTGCCGCAGCCAAGTGGGTGCGCGAGGGCGGTTTGTTCGTCATCGTGTCGAACCTGATTACCGTGTTCAAGTATCTGCTGCTGCAATTTCTGCCCGCTGCGTTCAGCAGTCTGCCGGTGGTGGATTTCGGCTGGCCCGGCGTGGATGTGACCCTGTTTGGGGAAACCTTCAAGTGGAACATCCTCGGCTACGATGCCGCCCACGGCGGTCTGCCGTACTTTTGCGCGTATATGATTGCTATGGTCATCGGCGAGTGCATCAACTTCCCGATCCAGCGCAATTTCGTGTTCCGCAGTAAGGGCAATTTAGGCAAGCAGATCGCGTGGTATGTGCTGGCTTTCTGCGTCATCACCTGCATCGTCAACTCCATCAACTGCGTATGGGTCGCCGTAGCCGGGCTGCTGGTGCCGGACTTTATTTATAACATCGGCACGACGGTTTTGAACGGCGGCGTGTCTATGGTGATTTTCTTCTTTGTCAACAAAATCATCTTCCCTGAAAGCGGGAAGTGATGGAAAAAATATCACTTTACGAGCGCTGCAGATAACGGATTGCAGTTTTGGATGATGAGCAAGCCCTGCTGATGAAATCCGTCATAGGTGGATTATCGCCGTGAATTGTGAACGTCTCGTAAGCAATTTGCGCTTACTATTGACCGACTGATACTGACTGGAGTAAAAAGAGCCCGGAGGGCCTTACCAAATCGGTAAGGTTCTCCAGGCTCTTTTTTCTCGCCGGAAAGTGCATGCAAAAGGGTTGCACAGAATAACGATACAACACGGAAGGGAAGAGAACTTATGATTAGACCAATTCTGAAAGATTGTACGAAATGCGCATGAGGACTGCCAAAGTGAATCAGAACTGATTCACTCCCACGCCTGCCCTAGCGTAAAAGGCATAAACGTAAAATGCCTGACAATCATTTCATAACCACCTGCATGGATGGTGCAGCCGAACGGGGATATATGTCTGCCTCAAGGCTTATACATTCTTCACAAGCAGTGCCTGATACGGTTCCAGTTCTACATCCGCCAGCCAGACGGACTGAGCGTCTGCGGAACGGTAGCTGCCGCCCAAAGCGTCAAGACCGGCCCCTGCAGGGTACTCGGTAAAGTTGAACAGCCCCACCAGCGTTTCCTCGCCGTGCTTGCGTACCAGTGCCAGGACGCCGGGGTTGTGGGTGTCCCAGGTGGTTACCCATGCGTCCGGGGCAAAGCACTCGTCTGCCCGCATTTTGCGCAGTTCTTCCATGCCCTGCCACAGCTTGTTCGGCAGCGTACCCTTTTGGGTGCGCTGTTTTGCGTTTTCCCAGTTAAACGCACTGCGGTGCAGGTTGCGGCTGTCGTCTGCCCGATTGGGGTCGGACTTATAATCCCAGCCGTTGAGCTGGGCAATCTCGTCGCCGGAGTTCAGCATCGGAAATCCCTGCAAAAATGCCATGACGCTATGCAGCAGCAAGTCGCGGCGGACCGCGTAGTCCAGCGCGATCACATCGCCCGATTCCAGCGCCTGCTCCACGCCGCACAGGCTGGCGGTGGTGCCGCAGCTGCGGGCATCGCCGGTAGCGGGGTCGTAGTTGTACAGCTCGCCCTTTGCCCAGCTTCCGGGAAAATCGCCCGCATAAAAATGGTAGAGATACTCCTTGTGCTTTTGGGGGTCAATATCAAAACGGTTCTCAGCCGCTTCATCCAGACCCCAGCCGATATCATCGTGGCAGCGCAGATAGTTTACAAACCAGCAGTTGCCCGGCAGGGCGTGCAGGGCGTCCAGCTGTGCCTTCAGCAGGCGGGTGTCACGGCTTGCCAAGGCAGCCCACAGGTTGACCATGGTGGACACATTGTAAAGCATGTGACATTCCGGCTTTTCGGGTGTGCCAAAGTACGCCGCCAGCTCCTTGGGCGCCATGACCACTTCGCCCTTGAGGATGACCGCGGGACAGACACATTCCAGAACCATGCGCAGCATCCGCACGATGGTATGTACCTGCGGTAAATTGCGGCAGGTCGTGCCAAGCTGTTTCCAAATGTAAGGCACAGCGTCAATGCGGAACACTTCCACACCCAGATTTGCCAGATGCAGAATACTTTTGGTCATGTCCACGAACACCGCCGGGTTTGCGTAGTTCAGATCCCACTGGTAGTCGTGGAAGGTGGTCAGCACCCACTTGTGCATCTCCTCGCACCAGGTAAAGTTGCCGGGCGCGGTGTTGGGAAATACCTGCGGCACGGTCTGCTCGTATCGGTCCGGGATGGTGCGGTCATCAAACAGGTGGTAGTAGGCTTGAAACCACGGGTCGCCCGCCTTGGCCGCCATGGCCCAGCGGTGGGTGCTGGCGGTGTGGTTCATAACAAAATCCAGACACAGGCTGATGCCGGCCTTGCGCAGTTCGCGGGTCAGATTTTCGAGGTCTTTATTCGTGCCGAGAGCCGGGTCCACGGTATCGAAATCCTCCACCGCATAGCCGCCATCGTTGTGCGGGTGGGGCATCTGCAGTAAAGGCATCAGGTGCAGATAGGTCAGCTTTTGCTCCTTGAAATAGGGCAGCTTCTTTGCCAATTCTTTCAAATTTCCGGCAAACAGGTCGGTGTACATCGTCATACCGAACATACTGCCACGCTTGTACCAGTTCGGGTCGGCGGCGCGGGCTTTGTCCAGCGCCTTCAGCTCGGCGCTGCGGGCGTCGTAGGCGTCTGCCATCTCCCGTTCAAGAACCTCCAAGCCTTCCCGGTTGTTGTACAATTCCATGAACAGCCATTCCAGCTCGTCCTTATGGCGGGCAAATCGTGCGGAAAATTCCTGCGCCATGGGTCAGCCCTCCACTTCTGTCAGGGTGGGCATGGCGGGGATGGCACCGCGGCGGCTGGTGGTGATGCTGGCCGCCTTGTTGGCAAAAGCCAGAATGCTTTCCAGTTTGTCCGCCGTCAGGGTGTTCAAATCCTCCTTGCACAGCTTGGACAGCGCTGCCCCAAAGAAAGTGTCACCGGCACCGTTGGTGTCGCCCACCTTGCAGGGAACACCGGCTACATGACCGGTTTTCTCTCCAAAGCGGTAGAACACACCGTTTGCACCCAAGGTGATAAAAATCAGCCGAATGCCGTTTTGTGCCAGCTGCGCCGTGCCGTTTTCGCAGTCGGTGGTGCCGGTCAGCAGGGGCAGCTCCTCGTCCGAAACCTTCAGGATATCCACCAGCGGCAGGGGAGCTTTCATCTGTGCAATCGCTTCTTCCTCGCTGTGCCAAAGGTTGGCGCGGTAGTTGGGGTCGTAGGTGATGATTGCCCCCAGCTTTTTGGCACGGGCGGCGGCGTCCAGCGTAGCGGTGCGGGCGGGGTCGGCGGTCAGACTGACCGAGCCGAAATGCACGATTTTGGCTGCTTTCAGGGCTTCCTCCGGGATGTCCTCTTTGCACAGCATTACATCGGCGTTGGCACTGCGGTAAAAGCTGAAATCCCGCTCGCCGGAGGCATCCACCGAAACAACGGCCATGGTGGTAGGGTGGTCGGCATCTGTGACCATATAGCGGGTGTCGACCTTGTTTTCCTGCAAAACCTCGGTCAGATAGCGGCCAAAGGCATCCTCGCCCACCTTGCCGATAAAGGTAGTCTGTGCGCCCAACTTGGCGGCGGCAACCGCCAGATTGGCGGGGGCACCGCCGGGGTTTGCCGCAAACTGCGGAATGCCGCGTTCATCCCTGCCGGTCTGGGTCAGGTCGATCAAAACTTCACCAATCGTTACAATATCCATGTGTATCTCTCCTTGCTGAATGTATCGAACAAAAAGAAGCAGCTTTACTACTTCAAAAGATAGCGAATATAGGCAGCTGCGCGCTCCGGGTGCGGTGCATTTGCAATGACACCGAGGTAAACGGATCCCTCGAAACCGGCTTGTGCTATGAGGGGTGTGTCGGAAATATCCAGCGTTACGCCATCGGCAGACAATTCATCCAAGCTGCTGAAATCTGCATCCAGTGTACGCAGGTCAAGAAAATACTCTTCGTCTTGCAGTTGATCTCGCGCAGCGGTGTCCATTAGAATAACATCTAATTGCTGTGCGCTGACAGCAGCCAGCAGCTTCAGCTCAGAGGCATAGACATATTGTTCATCTGCATTGGCAGTTTCATTTATCATCAGTCCGGTCAGCAGATTGACCTGCTGCTTTTTTGTCAGATGCGCATATTGGGCAAAGCCGTCAGTAAGCTGCCCGGTCAAATCAGAACCGGCTGAAATGTTCACAAGGCTAACGTACAGTACAGCTTCTTTTTTGGTGAAATGCCGATAAGCGGCATATCCGAAAATGTACAAAACGATTAAAATTCCTATGATGGGGAGTTTGTAGTATGCCCAAATGTGCTCCCATCTTTTGCGCCCATGCAGAGCGCGCAGGGTGGCAAGATCAGCGCTCTTCATCGTGCGATTCCTCATCTGCCGCATCGGGATCTCCGCCGATAAGATGAATGATTTTTACCAAGAGGAAAGAACATAGCATGGCACACAAGCCCATTCCCAAAAGAAAGGCGGGCGCGAATACGCAAACTGTGATCCACCCCATGACAGCGTAAATGAACGCCATCAGCAGGGTGCAGAACAAATAGCGAACTCCGACGGCAAAGGAGGTCCTTAAAATGCCAAGCGTCGTATTTTCAAAACGTGCCAGCAGGGGAAATGCGTAGAGCAGTACAATGGCGTACAGCACGGCAGCACCGATCACCAGCGCTGTCAAAATCGTCCAGAATGCACTGGTGTTCCAAAGGCGGCTCAACACGAAGCCATCGACGCCCAAAAAGCAGCCAAGTGCCAGCAGGATAAGCCACAGCTTTGTGGCAGGCTTGAAATTGCTGCGAAACGCACGGAAGAACATACGGGTAAGACCTTCATCACGATCCTCAGCCATTTTCAATGTGCAGTAAAACAGCGCCGTAGTGGAGGCACCGATCGTAAAAATCGGCAGGCTGCATATAAGCCACAAAATGTTCAGATAGGCGCTGTATGTCAGCTTTGTCAGCACAGAAAACCACGGCTTGTCCCACAGGTCACGCATACTGTACCTCTCAATCTCCTGTGGATTCACGCAGGATCAGATTCGTTTCCGTATAAACAGTCCGATAATTCAGCGAGGGCTCCTCAATACGGGTCATAAGCAGATTGGCGGCGGCATACCCCATGATTTGCCCGTGAATATGAATGGATGTCAGCCGAGGTGAAAAATACGATGCCTCTTGGCTGTCATCAAAGCCGCAAATCCAGATGTCATCCGGAACGGAATAGCCAAGCCGATGCAAGGCGTTGATAAGATCCATTGCTATAAAATCATTAGCGCAGATAAAAGCGTCCGGTATGGTCGGGCAACCGCGCAGCGACTGATACAGATACTCCGAATAGTTTGGCTGTGTTTTTTGCGTTGCGCAGGTCGGCCAGTCGGTTGCCATACCAAAATGTTCGGCTGCATCCTTGTAAGCCCGGTAACGTTCATGAAAAGACTGGCAGTGTTCTTTATCCCCAGCAAAGGCGATACGTTTTCGTCCGCGCTGTGCCATCTGCGCCATCATGTTCTGAATTTCGATACGGTTTTCCATATACAGCCGATCAGCCTGCAGCGGAGGGCGCATTTCCATCACGGGTGTGTCCACAAAAAGAAGCGGAATGCCCAGCGTACAAAGCATCTGGGCGTAATCATAGTCAAATACTTCAAAGCAGATGATGCCTGCCGTGTGCTCTGCGTTTAAGGAAGACGGCAGCTCCTTTGCAGCCAGCTCAGCGGGCGAAATGCGGTGGATCGTCATACAGGCGTGAAGATGCTGAAGCTCTGATTGAAAGCGATCCAACATCATTGCGGCAAAGTGGGAGTTATTCAAAAAACGGGTTGTCAGTATGGCAATTTCCCGCTTATCGACGGGGAGAATGGAAGCATCCCCGGCGTTGCTGTTCCCATCAAATACCGGAAGGTAGGAAAATTGCTTGTATCCCATTTCGGCAGCCTTGCGCAGGATCTTCTCCCGTGTGGCATCGGCCAGAACGCCGGTGTTATTGATAGCCTTGGAAACCGTATTGCGGGAGAGCTGAAGCTCGTTGGCAATATCCTGAATGGTGACTTTGGTAGACATGGTCTGCCTCGATTCTGTACACTCTATAAGTAAGAAATGTACTTTAATAAATATATTCTGTAGGTATCTCCGTCCGGGAGATTCCTGTGTTTCTGATACCAGTATAGTGCATATGCACAAATTAGTCAAATGTAAAAACACAAATCAGCATATTGCACATTCGCACGCACCGGTTTTTGTGCAGCTGCACGAATGTACCGTAATTCGCTTAAAAACGAGGAAAACGCCATTGACTTTTGCGATTGGTGATGGTATAAATAAATCACAGGGTTTTACAAATGCACCATTCAAGGGGGTCTGAGCAGAACATGTTGTGCAAATGTAAAACAAAGAAGAAACGGTACAATGAAATCAAAAAGGAGGAGAATGATTCATGAAACCAAAGTCAGTTGCACCCCAAAGCGCGGTCATGGCGGTTGACCGTAAACTGCACAATACATGGGTGTACATTAAGCGTCATTGGCAGCTCTACCTGCTATTTCTGATGCCGGCTGTATTGCTGACCCTTGTATTCCGCTACATTCCTATGGGCGGTGTACTGATCGCCTTCCAAAAATACAACCCGTTCAAGGGCATCTGGGGCAGCGAATGGGTCGGGTTCAAGAACTTTACGCGGTTCCTGTCCTCGCCGGATTTCATGCGGTATTTGATCAACACCTTGAAACTGAGCGTCTATGGCTTGCTGTGGGGCTTCCCCATTCCGATTTTGTTGGCCTTCCTGCTCAACCGCATTAAAAGCAATAAGATCAAGCAGAAGGTACAGCTTGTCCTGTATATGCCCAACTTTATTTCCGTGATCGTGCTGTGCGGTATCGTGCGCGTTCTGCTGTCTGTCACAGGTCCTGTAAATGGGCTGTTTCATACCGGCATCAACTTTATGACATTGCCGGAGGCTTTCCGCCCGATTTACATCATCAGCGGAATCTGGCAGGGCGCAGGTTGGTCCTCCATTATGTACACAGCCGCGCTTTCCAACGCCAGCCAGGAGCTGAAAGAAGCCGCCATGCTGGACGGCGCGAACCTGATTCAGCAAATACGAACCGTTGAATGGCCCGCCATCAAGGATATGGTCGTGATTCAGTTCATCCTGCAGGCAGGCAACATTATGAGCATCGGCTTTGAAAAAGCCTACGCACTGCAAACGGATCTGAACCTGAATTCGGCAGAAATCATCGCCACTTATGTATATAAAAAAGGTCTGTTAGACGGTGATTACAGCTTTTCAACAGCAGTCGGTCTGTTCAACACAGTTATCAATGTCATATTGCTTATCGCTGTAAACAAAGTCGTTGCCAAGATGAACGATGGGCAAGGCTTGTAAGGAGGTGTCCGCTATGTCTAAGAAAAAGTCTGGAATGCAGATCTATACCAAACAAGACAAAGCCATCCTCTACTGCGGCTATGCACTGTTGGCTCTGTTTCTCATCGCCATTATTGTGCCGATGGTTTACATTGTGATCGCTTCGTTCATGGATCCCGTCACATTGCAAAACAAGGGCATTTCCTTTGACTTCAGCAAATGGAGCCTGGATGCCTATGAGCGCGTCATCTCGGACAAACAGATATGGGTCGGCTTCAAAAACGCTGTTCTTTATTCGGTTATATTTACCGTCATTTCCGTTGCCGTAACGATGCTGGCAGCCTATCCGATGTCGCTGCCGGACTTCAAGGGAAAGAAATTTTTCAACACCTTATTCGTTATCACGATGTTTTTCAACGGCGGTCTGATCCCTACCTACCTGCTCATCAACAATATCGGTCTGCTGGATTCCATGTGGGCGGTTATCCTGCCGGGTGCATTCAGCGTCTGGAATATGATCATTGCCCGTACCTACTATCAGGGGATCCCGCGTGAGCTTCGTGAGGCAGCCGATGTGGATGGTGCCAGCGAAATGCGCTACTTCTTTAATATCTTGCTGCCGGTTTGTATGCCGGTAGTGGCGGTGCTTGCTCTTTGGCAGTTTGTCGCTATGTGGAACAGCTATTTTGACGCGATGATCTACCTGAACAGTGCCTCCAAACAGCCCCTGCAGTTGGTGCTGCGCTCTATCCTGATCCAAAGCCAGCCTGAATCCGGTATGATTGCCGATATTCAAAGCACGGCTGAACGCGCAAAAATGGCCGAGCTGCTCAAGTATGCAACCATTATCATTTCCAGTCTGCCGCTGCTGGTCATGTATCCCTTCTTCCAAAAGTATTTTGATGCAGGCATTATGGCGGGCTCCGTCAAGGGCTGATCATTAGGAAAACTCGACCGGGATTTCCCGGCCGCAATATTAAAAAAGGAGAAAAACGCAATGAAAAAACTGATTTCACGCTGCAATTTCCTCAAAATGGGCGCTTTGGCGAGCGCTGTTATGATGCTGGCCGCCTGCGGCGGCGGTGCCGGAGGCGGAAAAGATTCGGGTGCCAATGTAGATGTTACCGGTACCGTTTCGTTTCCTCTGGCGGAGCAGGTAACCTTTACCGGTATGACAAGCTATCCGGTCGGCAGTGAATCCGATCCGAACAACCGTACCATTTTCAAACGTCTTGAGGAAGCCACCAATGTACATATCGACTGGACGGCTATTCAGGCTGACCAGTGGAGCGATAAAATCACCCTGAATATGTCCAACCCCAGCACTCTGACGGATTTTGTCTTTACGGCAGATTTCAGCGACAGTGACCTGCTGCGCTACGCAGATCAGGGCGTTATTGTCAATCTGGAGGACTACATCGACAACAATATGCCCAACCTCAAGAAGGTTTTTGAGATGTACCCGGAGTATCGTACCATGTGTACAGATTCCGAGGGACATATCTGGGCGTTGCCGTGGATCGAGCAGTTGGGCGCTGAAAAGACGGCGATCCAAACGGTGGGAAATATGAGCTTCATCAACAAGAAGTGGCTGGATTTCCTGGGTCTGGAGATGCCGACGACGGTGGATGAATTTGAGCAGGTACTGATCGCTTTCCGCGACAACGCGGATGCCATCAAGAGTGAGTTTGGCATTGAGGGTGATATCATCCCGATGTCCTGCATTGTCAACAACGGTGACCAGGATCCCAGTATCCTGATCAACGGCTTTGGTGAGGGCTATGGTGATGCCGATAAGGATCGCCACATTGCCGTCACGGATGACCTGAAGGTTATCTGCGCGGCCACTCAGCAGGGCTACCGTGAAGGTCTTGACTGGCTGCACAAGCTGTATTCTGAAAACCTCATTGACCCCGAATGCTTTACGCAGGAATGGTCCACCTATGTTTCTAAAGGCAAGGCCGGTCGTTACGGCGTCTGCTTTAGCTGGGATGTTGCCAACATCGACAACCTGACCGATTGGGAACCCCTGCCCGCACTGACTGCTGATACCCGCAATATCACCCCGCAGAACGGTTCCTTCACCAGCGGCTTTGGGCGCGGCAAGTGTGTTGTCACCGCCAAGGCATCGAACCCCGCGCTGGTTTGTGCCTGGCTCGACCAGATGTATGCACCCCTGCAGTCTCCCCAGAACAACTGGGGTACCTACGGCGATGAAACCGGTTTCAATATCTTTGAAATGTCCACCAACGATAAGGGCGAGCCGATGCTGAAGCACGCCCCCCTCGGCGATGCGTCCCCCGTTGAAGTCCGCGAAGCACAGTGCGTCGGCGGTCCTCTGGCGGTTCTGGATGATTACTACGGCGTTTATGTCACCTGCCCGGACGATGCACAGTACCGTTTGGACTGGATCAAGGATATTTACACCCCGGATATGAACAAAAAGTATGTTTACCCCAATGTTTTTATGAGCAACGAGGACACCGAGCAGGTTTCCAACCTTCAGGCAGATCTCCAAACCTACATGAACACCCAGAAGGCAAACTGGATCATGAACGGTACTACCGATGCTGAGTGGAATGAGTACCTCGACAAACTGGAAGCCTACGGATTGTCTGACTATCTGGCGATTATGCAGAAGTATCTTGACGCCTATTACGCAAAGCAATAAGTTTCACCAGGAGGAATCCATGAGCAATACAATTTTGCAGAAAGCACGCGATTACGAGGAAGAGCACAGCGCTGCCATTTCTGCGGCAGAGCGCCCTGCCTACCACTTGACCCCTTATGTAGGCTGGATGAATGACCCGAACGGCTTTTCCTTCTATCATGGGAAATACCACCTGTTTTACCAGTATAACCCCTACGCAACACAATGGGGTCCGATGCACTGGGGACACGCGGTCAGCACAGACTTGCTGCATTGGGAGTATCTGCCCTGCGCCATTGCTCCGGATTCTCCGTCTGATAACGGCCCCGGCTGCTTCTCCGGCTCGGCAACGGAGCTGGATGATGGCAGGCAGCTACTGCTCTACACCAGCGTGGTTTCTGAAAAACAGCCGAATGGTGAAATGCGGGATATTCAGACCCAGAGCGTTGCTGTGGGCGATGGTTTGGATTACGAAAAACCTGCCTGCAACCCGGTGCTGACCCAGAAAGATTTGCCTGAAGGATACAGCAAATTCGACTTCCGTGACCCGAAGATCTGGCGCGAAGCTGACGGCACCTACTCTGCCGTGACCGTTGCCCTGACCGAGGACGGCAGCGGTGCAGCCGTACTGTTCCAAAGCAAGGACGGTTTCGACTGGCATTTTGTTACCGTGCTGGCGCGCAACAACAACGTGTACGGCAAAATGTGGGAGTGCCCGGACTTTTTTCCGCTGGACGGCAAGCATGTACTGATGGTCGGACCGATGGAAATGCGTCCGTCCGGTGAGTTCCACAACGGACACAATGTGATCGCGTTTGTCGGCAGTTATGATGAGAAAACCCATACCTTTACCCGCGAACAGGTGCAGCTGGTGGACGGCGGCATCGACTTTTACGCCACCCAAACCACACAGGCACCCGATGGGCGCCGCCTGATGACGGCGTGGCTGCAAACCTGGTCGGACACCGAGGATAAGCCGCAGGGATGCAAGTGGTTCGGGCAGACCATCTGCCCGCGCGAGCTGCATCTGAAGGACGGACACATTGTGCAGACCCCGGTTCGGGAGCTGGATGCCGCCCACGGTAAGCGCACTCTGCACGAAGATGTGACTGTACAGAATGAAACTGTGCTGGCTGGCATCGGCGGGCGCATTGCCGACCTGACCGTCACCGTGGCAGCGGGCGAATACCGCAGCTTTACCGTTAAGCTGGCAGCCGATGCAGCGTATCACACCCGCCTGACCTATGACCCCTACACCTCGCTGCTGACACTGGATCGCAGCTGTGCCGGTTCCCGCGCCGATATTGTGCATACCCGCAGCTGCAAGGTGCGCAGCCAAAACGGCGCGCTCAAGCTTCGCATCCTGCTGGATAAAAACAGCGTGGAGGTCTTTGTCAACGATGGTGAGCAGACGATGACAGCGTGGATCTACACCCCGCAATCCGCCGATGGCATCACCTTTGCTGCAGACGGTCAGGCAACCATTACTGTGGAACAGTTTGAACTGAACCTGTAACTGGATATTCCCTTCGTTTCTCCTTCATCAACACAGGAGGCTGCTGCACTTGGATTTTTTCCTTGTGCAGCAGCCTCTTTTTAAGTGCGCCCGAAAGGATTCGAACCCCCGGCACCTGGCGTCGGAGAACTACGACAGGGTGGTATAGACTGACGATGAAACGTGAACTTTATTGGTTCTGCACATTTGCCGCCAAAACAGGAAAAAGCCTGTTGTTGGTTGTCACAACGGGCTTTTTCGGCATTTTGAGGGGCGACTGCACAGTAGTGGTCAAATGGTGGTCAAAATGCAAATAAACTCTGTAAGAACATACGGTAAAAATACTTTTAACAAATTTCAAAAAGGCTCATTTAATTCTATTTTGAATATCTTCCACCGAAGGCAACTGCTTTTCCAATTCCCCGGTAAGGTTACTCGTAACCTTATATTCGCTCACGCCGATAGGCTTTGATATGTCTTTTAAGGAGTATTCTGCCACGAGATTGTTTTTGCTCTTACAAAGCAGTAGGCCGATGGATGGGTTATCGACATCCTTTTTTAAGATACCATCTACTGCTGATAGATAAAAGTTGAGCTGCCCAGCATATTCCGGCTTGAACTCTCCTGTCTTAAGTTCCACAACTACGTAGCAACGCAGATTCAAATTGTAAAAAAGTAGATCAATAAAAAAATCATCACCACCAACATTCAGATGGTACTGATTTCCCAAAAATGCAAAGCCGGTTCCTAATTCTAACAGAAGTTTTGTAACATCTCGTACAAGGGCTTGCTCAATGTCCCGTTCCAGCATATCCGCTCTGAACGGAATGAAATCAAACACATAAGGATCCTTCATTGTCTGTGTAGCCAGTTCGCTCTGTGGAGAAGGTAACCGCTGCTTAAAGTTGGAAACCTTACTGTTTAAAACCTGTCTCTCGTACAATCCGCTTTCTATTTGATGAATAAGAACATTCCTTGACCAGCCGTTCTTTTGGCAAGCCTCCGCATACCAACGGCGCTGCTCATTATCAGTGATTTTATCAAGCAGTACAATATTATGGCCCCAAGGAATTTGTGCAACAGCCTGTTGCACAAATTCTTGCTCAGAATAAGTGGCCGCAAATTTCGCCATATACTTCAAATTTCGGACAGAAAATCCCTTGTTCGTAGGATAATCAGCACGAATATCCATTGACAAGTTTTCAATAAACTTATTACCCCAAACTTTGTGGACGTTTATTTCCTTGCCTATGCTATAATACAACCGTAACAGTTCGGTATTTGCCTGAACTGCAGTCCGATACTGTGCCGATCGAATTTCTTTTTTGATAATATCGACAACTGTAATATATTCATTTGAATTCATTAGCATTTTTGTCACCTGCCTACACTTTATAATATTATACTGTACCAAGTGCGAAAAAGCAGCCTGCATTTGAGCCGATAGTCGTACGGCTTTATAATGCCGTACGACTATGCGGCAAAAAGCAATATAACACATTGATGAGTTCTTTAGCTGTATTTTGCAGCACCGAATGGATGGTTTGCAAGAAGACTTCTTTAGGTAAACAGTTCTTTTATGATATCCGCTGATAATTGTCCCGCTGATTTTTGATAGGCAATTCTACTATTGAAATTGGGCGGAGTTGGCTTATAAGTCGAATCATCTTTTTGAAGTTCATATGTTTTTGCTTGGAACTCGCGCAACTTTGCAATTTCAATTTTACCGACCAACACAGCAGCGTTTGCTCCGCCTTTTGTCCTTAGAATGTCTTTTTTCTCTGTTTTTGTTGGCTGTGTAATACGACTATCGCCATAATCAGATGTGTTTACCTGAATGCAGTAGCAATGAACATCTCGGCTTAATGACTCGATGATATTGCTATAATAATTGACATCGTGGTTCCATTCGACCGCGATTATAGCATCCGCAAAAGACTGGAATATGGATCGATCCGCAATTGATGTGAGTTCATAGCAGCAATAGACAGAAAACAAAAAGTCATTCCAGTTGTAAAGTTCATAACTGCTTTGGTTCTTTGAGCTACCATTACCTTCAAATGGTTGCAAGAGGTTGCCTCGTATAAGCTGCAATTCCCCCGGCGCAAAATGATTTTTAGAGTGATAGAATATATGCGCACCTTGCGCACCGGTTTTTCTGTCCGTATAGGGAAGAATTACGGCTGTTAGATTATAAACATTTGTGCCCGAAAAAATATGTTCCACGCCAGTGATGATAGCCATATTATTGCGCGAACTTGTTCGCGCCAGTACAGGCAGCCACTCCAAAGGTGTGCAGGCTTCTGGCATGACCAACAGATTTGCACTCTCTTTCAAGGCTGTATTTACCAGAAATGCAATTTTCTGATACCGATCATAGCTTCTGTTAGGGCGTTTCATGTGAGCCAATCTAAAGTTATCATCAGACATTTTCAGACTGGAAATGGCAACATTAACACTTGTGAATTTCTCATCGCCAACTTTTATAAATAGATGCTGACGTAAGTTACCAATGTGCCTGATCTCACACGAGGTATCACCCAATTCTTTATGCCGGTAGTTTACCCAAACATAAATTTGCTCATTTTTATGGACATCGTTGGCGCATTCCAGAGAAGTTCCCGTTGCAATGCGAAACATCAAATTCGCCAATGAAATCTCGGCCATTGTCACGAGGTAGGGATAGTACGCATACTGGAAATCCCCTATGTCGAAAGAAACGGCATGACCTTTTTCCGTGGAAGCATTTTCCCCTATAAAACTTAGGGTTTCGGTATAGGAGGAGAGATTAAACGAAACATCATTGCTTTTGCAGAGCGTAAAAATCAATTCCGGCCATACTGCGCACAATGTTTTGTCAAACATACGGCTCTTAAGGTAACTCTTTGACAGCAACAAAGCCATGTCAACGATATTGCGAATTTCAGATGATTTCTCTTTCAACGGCGAACAGTCAATATGTAACTTTTTGTCTGCTTGATATAAGGCAACCGTTCTTGCCAAGCAGGATATCAGACACTTGTTTAATGATACATGAAAACGCTTAGTGATATTGTCGTCGTAGCTTGTTGTTTTATCAATAGCATGTTTTGCCATGCCGATAAAATCAAAAAGTTCATCATAGTAATGATTCACAAACAGAATCGTTATAATGCGTTCCCATAGCGTATAATTTTCAATAAGCGCTGCATCATCAAAGATTTTCTTGATATCTTTTACAAACTGATGTTCTTTTTTGTCGGTGACAATACCGCTGATCCGTTGATATTTCCCCAAATACTTTGACAGCTCGTATTTATCAAGTTTCAGACCGTTCACGTCACGGAGTTTGTTGACACCCGTTTGATCCATAACATATATTTCCGTATAGTCATCTTTTTGGAAAACGGGATCATCCTCCGGCATATTGCGAAATTCAGATTTGTTTTTGGAAATCTTTTCTCGGAAGCATGTAATGAGAGCTTCCGATTGCCCGCGCTCAAAATAGAAAAGTTTAACTTTCTTGGCTTGTAAGGTGATTTTTGTTTTGGACCCAAGCGGAGTTGTAAATTTGGGCAAAACGGAATATTCTACTGTATCTTTGTCTACACTCGTTTTCTCAAATAGTGCGCGTTTCTCTTTCTGGACAGCTTCATCGCAGGAAAGACCGTTCCACCGATCGCCGTTTACAACATAGTGATCAAATGCTTTTTCAAAAGTGAGTTCTGAATGTTTATAGGCTTCTTCAATAGCACTTCCCTTTTCTACTTTTTCAACGATTAAAATATCGTCAACGTAGCGTCCATAGTAAATGGGATTCCAGCCGTCTAAAATGGCACTATCAAATTTATGCAAACATTCATTAGCCAATACGTTAGACGGCAAAAAACCGATTGGCAATATCTTCCTTGGGGAAGCCTCTTGTATCTCACTGAAATAAACTTCAGAGTATCTAGTGATAACACTTTCTACAAAGGCATTCATGCGCTCATAGGTTATACGCTGCGAATCTTCGAAACGAGTCTTTTTAAGTAAAGACTCCATAAATTCGGTAGTAATATCCACTGAATAATAGAATCGGGTAAAATCTAGCGTAGTTATAAGCACATTGTCGCGTTTCAGATGTTCCTGTGCAATGTCTAGCGCCTTATCTCGCCAGCTCTCGTACTTTTGATAATAGGGCTCAAACAGATACGGTGAGAACGTGACATTGTCAGATAGTTCATTGTACAGCTTTTCTCTGATGCGATTCCCGTAGCAATTTGTATACTCCTTATCTAATTGCCAGCCGATAAGCATAATCCACACAACGCCAAGAATATGTCCCTCGACAGGCATATCAATGAACGTCTGGATTCCATCTTTGTCAAAATAAATTTCTTTCGCGTTTCGGCTATTCAGAATAAGGTTTCCCTGCTTTTTGTCAGAGTCCAAAGATGTAGGAGATGCTTCTGCAATCTTTTTGGGAAGATGAATGCAGCGTATCTTTGACAAGATGTCTGCCGCATAATTATCCCAAGAGTCGCTTTGCAGAGCGTCACATAATTTCCTGAGCGTATCGTCAATGTCCGTTTCGGATTCTGCACACGCAATGCGGTCGCGCAGGTACAGATTGGTTTTATCGTAATATGCGCTTGACTTCAGCTTTTTATAGGCTTTTTGAAAAAAATCCACATCTAAAACATTAGCGTTTTCATCATCTGTTTTCATTCGAAAACCCTCTCTTATTTACGCATCCATCACATGATCTGTCCACATCTCACACTGACTGATAACCGTACTGATTGCTGTATCGTAATCTTCCGGGGGATACTTATACTTTTTCAGAAGCCGCTTCACCATCTTACGCATACTGGCGCGAGCGGTTTCTTTTTTCTGCCAGTCAATCGTACGGTTCTTCCGCAGCATATCAGTTAGCTCATGGGTCAAGGCAATCAGTTGGTCGTTCTCGTAAAAATCCTTGATATGCTCCGGCTTCGTCAGCGCATCGTAGAAAGCCAATTCTTCCTGCGTTAAGCCCAGCTTTTCACCGTTCTTGTACAGGTTGGTAATCTCCTCGGCTGTTTTTAAAAGTTCTTTAATAACTTTGTCATTGTCAATCAAACCGTTGTAGTAGGCGTTCATCAACTGCGTGATTTTCTCGGAGAATTTCTGGGATTGTACAACATTGGTTCGCTTGTACACGGACACCTGCTCGGCCATCAACTTTTTCAAGATCTCGACTGCGATATTCTTCTCTTTCATCTTCGAAATTTCTTCCAAGACGGCTGGGTCAAACAGGCTGATGTTTTCGCCGGCAGATTTGCTGTCAAACAGGCTGATAACGCCTTCGCTTTGGATGCTGGCTTTCAGAAGTTCGTTGATTTGCGCATTGATTTCTTTCAGAGAAAGCGTCTTGCCACCGTTACCGCCATAGGTGACCTTTATTACCGTAGAACGCACGGCCTCCATATAAGCTGCTTCGTGGCGCTCCTGTTCGTTGGTCATGCTGGAGCACAGGGAGTGTGCCTGTTTTAACAGCAACGCCTCTTTCAAGAACAAATCCTTGCGCTCCGGATGCTTTGCATCCAAAACAAAGTTCACGCCGCCCGTGACCAGCTTTGCCATCGTCAATGGTGTGCCGCCGATAAAACCGCTGAAGTCGTACCCATGCAGCAGATCCTTGCAGACCTGCAATTTTTCACGGAACTTCGGGTAAGCGACCTTGGCAATATTCATATCGCCATAGCGGGATTGATCACGCTTTGTGTACTCTTTCATGGCCGCTTTCAGCGCCGCAGCAATGCCCACATAGTCAACGATTAAACCGCCCTCTTTGTCCTTGAAAACGCGGTTTACGCGGGCAATAGCCTGCATCAGATTGTAGCCGTGCATGGGCTTGTACACATACATGGTGGCTAAGGACGGCACATCAAACCCGGTCAGCCACATATCTACCACGATGGCGATTTTCATCGGGTCGTTGTTGTCTTTGAACTTACGGGCAAGTTCTTCTTTGTGGGCTTTTGTGCCAATAACCTCTTTCCAATCCTCCGGGTCATTGTTGCCGCCCGTCATAACAACGCCAATTTTCTCTTTCCACGATGGACGCAATTCCAAAATCTTGCGGTAGATTTTCATGGCGATGGGGCGGGAATAGGCAACAATCATTGCCTTACCTGTCAGCAGATTGGCGCGGTATTTTTCGTAATGGGCAACAATATCTTCACACAAGGACTGAATGGTAGAGTCTGCCCCCAGCACACTCTCCATCTGCCCCAGCATTTTTTTGCTTTTCTCAATGGTGTTGGTGTCTGACTGCTGCTCCAAAATATCATAAGTGGAGTCAATCAGTGCCAGTGTGTTTTGATCCAGCTTCAAGTGGACAACGCGGCTCTCATAATACACGGGACGAGTAGCGCCGTCCTCGACCGCTTGGGTCATGTCGTAAATGTCGATGTAATCGCCAAATACCTCACGGGTGTTGCGGTCTTTGGCGGAAATCGGCGTGCCCGTAAAGCCAATAAAAGTTGCATTGGGCAGGGCGTCATGGATAACACGCGCATTGCCTACGACTGTGTGGGCTTCTTTTTCGCCTTGCGCATTTTCAGTCAAAACAATCTTTTCATCAAAGCCATATTGCCCGCGATGGGCTTCGTCGGCCATGACTACAATATTCCGGCGCTCGGACAGCGGACGCTCGCCGCGCTCAAACTTGAACATCGTGGTAAAGATAATGCCGTTGGCTTGCCTATCTTCCAGCAGTGCTTTCAGGTTTTCCTTGCTTTCGGCCTGCACAGGGGTCTGCCGCAGGAACGGCGCACACTTGCAGAATTGGGTGAACAGCTGATCGTCAAGGTCGATGCGGTCAGTCATAACAACGATGGTGGGGCTGTCCAAGGCTTCTTGAAGCAAATGGGCATAGAACACCATGGACAGCGACTTGCCGCTGCCCTGCGTATGCCAAAATACGCCACCTTTGCCGTCCGTGCGGGTGGCTACAATCGCGCGTTCAATAGCCTTGCGCACAGCGAAATACTGATGATATCCCGCCAGAATCTTTATAGGCTTTTGCGCGTCGCCGGAGAATAGAATAAAGTTTTTCAGAATATCCAGCAGCCGGGGTTTCTGGAACATCCCCTCATAGAAGGTATCAAACTGGACAGCCGCGTTGTCCTCATATTGTCCATCCTTACTTTTCCACTCCATAAAGCGGTCAAGCCCGGAGGTGATCGTTCCGGCCTTGCTGGTGGAAAGGTCGCTGATTACGCAGATGGCGTTGTAGTAGAACAGGGACGGAATATCCTGCATATAGTTGCGGATCTGATTGTAGGCGTTCTCTGCGCCCACTTCGTCCTTGGAGGGACTTTTCAATTCCATCAAAACCAGCGGCAGACCGTTGATGAACAGAATAATGTCCGGGCGGCGATTGTTGCCGCCCTCCAAAAAGGTAAACTGATTCACCACATAAAAGGAGTTGTTCTGCACATTCTGATAGTCTACCAAACGGACAATCGCGGAGCGTTCTTCGCCCTTTTCAAAAAACTTTACCGTAATACTGTTTTGCAGATAGTCCATAAAGACCATGTTTTTCTGCACAAGGCTGCCACTGTCGAAGTTTTTAAGTTTGGAAAAGGCTTCCTCTATGGCATCCGATGGCAGGGCTTTGTTCAACCGCGCCAAGCTGTTGCGCAGTTCGTCATCTAGCAGGGGACTGGTATAGTCCCTGTCCATATCCGGGGCATAGATATGGGTGTAGCCCATATTTTCAAATAGTTCAATGATGGCGCTCTCAAATGCCGCTTCACTGAAAATCATAGAATCAGCCCTCCATTTGTTTATGACACATCATTTTCAGATAGCCACATTGCTACTTCAAATTGAAGCCATAAATGCCAGTTGTTTTGCGAAAAATCAAAGGTGAAAGTCGAAGATAATGCATCGGCTACATTTTTCAAGAGTCGGCGGGCATAGACTGGATCGCCATATCCTCTTGCAGATTCGTCTATATCATCAATAAAGTCAAAGGTCCAGTTTGAATCTTGCTCCAATTCAAAAGATGGAAGTAAATCTGGAAGTTTGCTAAGATGATAGTGAAATTTGTTGAATTTTGGAAATGAATATGCGTTGCTAAAGTCGATTTCAAAATCAAAATCATTGACGCAGTCCATAGTTTGCAGAGCATTGTGGACACAGGCAATGTGCTTTTTTAACGCTGCTTTATATTGCTCTAACGCTTTTTGCTGTTCAGTATCAGAAAAATTTGTTCGGAAAATTGCTGCCCAGCGTTTTGCTATAGAGCAACAATTCTCATAGCGCACTTTTATTTCTTTATCTAAATAGCGAAGGTATGTATCATATGAGGGAAACGAAGAGGGAAGCATTAAGTTATTGGATTTTAATTTACTGATACAATCTTGATTATAATTGTCAATAGCCTTAATTATATCGTTTATCTCATTGTATCGGCTTTCTATATAGGAAAAAACTTGATCAACATAAATGGGAAGATACTTTTGCAGAGTCATATCATTTCGATAAATGATAGCCACGAAATCGGCGTTTCTGTCTTTTGTTGGAAGTGCCCATGCAGTTACAGTGTTCACGGGACCGATATACGGGCACCACTCGGGTTGATTACCTTGATATTCTTTGTGGTGATTTGTTTCAACAGGATGGACGGTACAAAGGGAACGAAGGTATTTGAAATACTTTTCATCTGTTCCTTTATTGTTGTTCCCACTATTTTTAAAGTGAGAACAACTTGTACCTACATTACTTTTATAATCATATATTTGAGCTATGAGTTCGATACAATCAATCAATGTCTGCCCATAATTTAGCAAATCATAAAAGGCGAATATCCCAGAAGTTGAAGAATCAATCTCTAAAGAACAACAGTGTACAACCAGAGAATCTATGCGATCAAGCACCGCACACACAGCGTTAAAGGACGCTTGCTCAATTTCTTTTCCATCCGGACATCTGAATTTTGCTGTTTTTGCCATAGAAAAGTTGAGCCGCTCATTGAATTTGTTTCGTAAATTACGAGACAAATTTACATCTAATGACAGCTTCATAAAGCACCTCGACTGTGAAGGAACAACCTTAGGGCATAAACGATAATTTACAGCAGCAAGCTCAGGCGATTTACTCTTCAATGTTTATTGATAACCCTAATCCTGCATGGAAGCATGGACATCTGTCTGATCTCATAACCGTGAAATATGGAAAAGATCACAAGAAATTAGCTGATGGTATCTACCCCGTCTATGGCTCTGGTGGGATAATGCGCTATGCTGAGCGCCCTCTGTATAACAAGGAATCAGTTTTGATTCCGAGAAAAGGGACTCTGAACAATGTCATATATGTTAATCAGCCGTTTTGGTCTGTTGACACCATGTTCTACACCGAAATGAAAATCCCGAATGTAGCGAAGTTTGTATATCATTTTGTCAAGGCAAAAGACCTTGCATCTATGAATGCTGGATCCGCCGTTCCAAGCATGACAACGGATATATTGAATGCGATGGAAGTTGTCATTCCCTCTGCACCAGACCTTGAAGAGTTTGAATCTCTTGTTGCACCAATGTATAAAGCTATGGAAGCAAACCATGTTCAATCGCAGGTGCTGTCCAGAATGCGTGATACGCTACTTCCGAAGCTGATGTCCGGCGAGATTGATGTTTCTGCCGTTCAGCTCTAAGCCGCTAAATTATCGTTTATCGCAACATTATTAGCAATTCGATCTTGTATTGCATTGACA
>ERZ772876.798-NODE-798-length-37882-cov-5.910355_pt1 | contig 37882 bp, 36 predicted proteins | sample MGYA00580584_ERZ772876 | MGnify/ENA primary metagenome ERZ772876 (study PRJEB29015, sample SAMEA2737728) | human gut metagenome | biome: human gut; feature: human-associated habitat; material: faeces | place: China | collected 2012 ... | reverse complement strand
GCTCTCGGCGCTGCCGAATATGCCCGTCAGAAGGGTCTCGCCAAGAAGTAATTCCGATAAGCATAAGAAAAAGCGCTGCCGGAGCAGCGCTTTTTCTTATTCGGCTTATTTTTAAATCTCTTTGAGCGCGGCGATAAGACGAGCGTTATCCTCCTCCGTCCTGACCGCGACACGGACATACTGCCTTCCGCTCTGCGCAAGCTTTGCGGACAGATCCTTCACCAGAATGTCATGCTCCGTCAGAAGTCTCCGCGTAAGCTCCCGCGCGCTGACATTTCCGGTAAGCTCCAGCATGAAATAGTTTGCCTGAGACGGTATCACCCGCAGCGCCGGTATACCGCCGAGGGCTTCGCCCATGGTTTTGCGCGTGGCCTTGAATTTCCGCAGTGCGGCCGCGTAGTTCTTCACGTACTTCTCCGCTATCTGCATGTAGAACTCGCCGAAGGAATTGATATTCCATATCGCGGCGTCCTTCTTCATACCCGCGATGAGCGCCTCATCGGCGGACGCAAGCACGCCGAGGCGTATTCCCGGCACGCCGTAGGACTTGGAGATGGATTTGACGACGACAAGATGCGGGTGCGCATTGAGTATCGCCTCGTCGATGAGCGAGTTGTCCTCCTCATCCGCGAAATCGGCAAAGGATTCGTCGGCTATCATGCGTATTCCCTTGGCCTCGCACCAGTCCGCAATCCGCAGCAGCTCCGCCTTTCCGATATAATTTCCGCTGGGATTGTCGGGATTTATCAGGACGAGCATACTTATATCCTTGTCCTTGAAAAACTCCGTCACGTCGTCAGCGTCATAGGCAAAATTCTCGTTCTGCGGCCAGAAGCAGACAACGTCATCCGGGCGGCAGCGGTTCGGGTACTCCTCAAAGGTCGGCCGTATGCAGCCAAGCTTGCCCTCATGCCGCTCGACAAGGTATTTGATAAGCTCCGCCGCGCCGTTGCCGACGATGATATGCTCCTGATGGACGTCGAAGTTGCGCGCCGCCAGCAGGCTGTTGACACACATCCCGGACGGATACTGTGTCAGCAGGCGCTCAAAGCTCGCCCGCATTTCATCTATCAGCTTACGCGGCGGGAAATACGGGTTCACAAGATAGCAGAAATCCAGCATCGAGGGGTATCTCCAGTATCCGCCGTAGCGGGACTGAAGCTTGTCAAGCCGGAGGTCGTCATCGGCAAACATGGATTCCGCGATGTCCAGATCCTGAATGTCGTCTATCTCGTACCAGCGCTGTCCGTTCAGCTTCTTCGCCTTTATCTCCGGGTCGTCAAGCATTGCTATGACCCGCAGCACCTGCTCATAGTACTCGTTGTTGCCGAGCGCCATCGAATACGCGTCGAGGAACGGGACGTACCTCGTCTCCGAAAAATGCTTGCTGAACTTATAGATGTTTACGGTCTTATAATAGTGCTCGATATCGTTGAAATTGAAGTTCTTGCCCGGAATAAACGCGCCGATAGAGTCGTCCTCACCGATTTTTATGCAGGTTCCGTCCATCCAGCTCTCGTATTTGTCCACAAGCGCAAGCGTCTCACGCGGGTCGTCGACGATAGCCCGCAGGACGCTGTCCTCAAATATGATGTCTGACTCAAGCAGCAGCGTATCCTCCTGCAGAAGATAGTCCTTCGCAAGCGCAAGCGAATATATATTGTTGGTCTTGTCGTATATGGGATTGTTCACATAGCAGATTGGGGTAGCAATCTCCAGCGTTGCGATGTAATCTATCAGCTTCTGCCCCTCGTAGCCCACAACTATCACGATCTTTGACAGGCCGAGCGCGTCAAGCTGATGCAGAGCACGGTCGATCAGCGTGACCCCGTTCACCTTGACCATGCATTTTGTATTGTCGCTGGTCAGTTCCTTCAGGCGCCGACCCATACCGGCCGCGAGAATCAGTCCCTGCATATCGTACCTCCATAAACAGCATAAAGTTTTTCAGAATGTAATATAATTTATTATACACTCTTTTGCCCGCCGTGTCCATAGTCCCGCACCATTGTTAAGAAATATTGAAAAGCGCAGCCGTGTGGCTGCGCTTTTCGCTCAAATTCACTTTTTCCCGGACGTCGCCTTTTTCACGGGGTAGGACACCGCCGTGCCGAGGACGCCGCCGATCAGCGCCGTCACAAGCTGAGACCACGAGAACATCGCGCTCATCATCGCCGCCTGCTTATCCGGCAGCGCGAGCAGCGGGATAAGTATCTTCACTATCAGTAGGAACAGCACCGCAAGCTTTACCGCCGCAGCCAGCACTACTGCCAGCACGTCACGCAGCCACACCTTATCGGCGACCTTCTTATAGATCAGCGCGTATATTGCAGCGAGGCTTATATTGCCCAGCGCGATGGCCGGTACAAGCTGGATAAGCGCGGGGCCTATGCCGAGCAGGTACGCGAGGAACGGCGACACGAGCGCCGTAGCGAAGCCGCACCAGAAGCCGCCGCACAGCGTTGCGACCACGAGCACCATGTTCACGCACGAGCCGGTCACGAGCTGCCCCATCGCCTTTGTCGCGAATTGCAGCGCCACGAGCACCGCTATCATTACCGCCGTTCTGCACACCCAAAGAGTTTTTTTGTTCATTGATCTCAGTCTTTCATTTTGCCGCCTCAAGGCCGGTTTCGGCCTCGTGCAGCGATTCCGCAATCGTCTTGTCCTTCGCCTGCCTGCTGTGCGCGTCGATCTTGTTCTTGTTGCGCTCGCCGTGTGTCAGGCATCCGGCGCCGTTGATACAGCCGCCGATGCAGGCCATGCCCTCTATGAAGTTCCCTTCCGCGCGCCCCTTCGACGCCTTGATCAGCGCGAGACGGCATTCCTCGATGCCGCTGCAGCTCACGGGCTTGACCGCGAAGTCGATGCCCTGCTCCTTCAGCGCTTCGACCGCAGCCTCGGCCAGTCCGCCGCAGCGCGCAAAGCTGCGCCCGAAGCCGGAAGCGTTGTCCAGATCCGTCTCCTCAAGTGTGGTCAGGTCGATCTCGCGGCTGTCCAGCATGGCCTGAAGCTCCTCAAAGGTCATCACGCAGTCAACATATTCGCGCACGCCGGGCAGCTGCGCTTCGCCCTTTTTCGCAGTGCAGGGGCCAATGAATATTGTCTTCGCCTCGTTGTCCATGCCCTTTATGAACTTCGCTATCGTCGCCATCGGGGACATGTTGTGCGACACGTTTTCGGACAGCATCGGGAACTGCTTATGTACATAGCTGACAAACGCGGGGCAGCAGGAGCTGGTGAGGAAGCCCTTCTCCGCAAGCTCTTTCGCCTCGGCATAGGCGACCATGTCCGCGCCAAGCGCGGCCTCGACGACCTCATAGAAGCCAAGCTGCTTTATTCCCGTCACGACCTGCCCCAGCTTCGCGTAGGCGAACTGGCTCGCTATCGCAGGAGCGACGATCGCATAAACATGCTTTTCTTCCTTCAGAAGCTTTATCGCATCGAGAATGAAGGACTTATCCGACAGCGCGCCGAACGGGCAGCGATACACGCACGCGCCGCAGGAGATGCACTTGGAGTCGTCGATCTTGACCGTCCCGTCCTCGTTCATGGTTATCGCGCCGATCTTGCAGGCGTTCTGACACGGGCGGCGGCGGTTCAGAATGGCAGAATAGGGGCATGCTTCTGCACACCTGCCGCAGTTGATGCAGCGTTCCTTGTCGATATGGGCGTGATGATGCTCATCATGCGTTATCGCGCCTTTGGGACATGCATCCTCACAGCGATGTGCGATACATCCGCGGCAGTTGTCGGTGATAACATATCCGCCAGACGGGCAGTCGTCACAGGCAATGTCGAGCGCCTCGATAACGTTCGGATTTTTTCTGTTGCCGCCGGTCGCAAGCTTGATGCGCTCGGCCAGAATAGCCCGCTCCTTATACACACAGCAGCGCATGGTGGGCACCTTGCCTGGGATTATCTCCTTCGGTATATCAAGTATCGATTCTGCGAGATCGCCTTCCCATGCATGCTTGGCTACTGTGCGCAGCACCTTGTATTTCAGATGTTGGACTTTGGTGTCAAACTTGTACACAAATTTCCCCCGTCGCATTTATTTGTACTTATTTTAAAGCAAAATTCACGTTTTGTAAACAGTAAATTTCTTAACACAGTCAACTATTTCAGCACCTTGCGCATAAACACTGCCGCGCGTGATGTACCGTCGCGCAGGCGGAAAGCGTCGGGGTGCTCTGCCATGGTCTCGAAGCCCGCGCTGCGGTAGAGCGCGAGGGCACGGTCGTTCCCCTCTATCATCTCAAGCTCAAGCTGCGCCGTCCCGTGCTCACGTGCTTCGCGCTCCATCTCCCGGAACAGCGCGCTGCCGATGCCAAGCCCCCAGTATTCGCGCAGCAGACCGATCATCACCGCCGCGCGGTGGCGGGTCTTGAGCGAGGACATGAACACAATCTGGCTGTTGCCGGCGATCTTCCCGTCCACCTCGCAGACGAGCATCATCGTGTTCGGCGAGTCGAGATTATTCTCCAGATATGCACGCTCGCCCTCGGCTGTGAACTTCAGCTCTTCGGGGTATGATGCGAGAAAATCCGTCTCGCCGGATGCGGTTCGGAGATACTCCAGCATCTCCTCGGCGTCGCTCTCTCTGGGCGCTCGGAGTATCGCGCCGCGGCCGTCCTTCAGCGTAATGCTGCGGGTCTTATATATCATATTTATCATTCCTGTCTAAAAATTATCAATTTATTATAATCCATCGGGCATTCGCTGTCAACCGCACTGAGTAGGGTATCGCCTACATTAACGCAAAATAAAACTGCCCCGGTTTTCGGGGCAGTCTTTGGAATATATGCGGGAAATCAGCCGAGTACGCTTGCAAGAACCATGGTGTTTGCGACGGTCATCATGGTGTAGAGCATTGCGATGGTGAAGGAACCGGAGTAAATATTGCCGGTTTCCTTGAAAAATCTGCGGGAAACGAGTGTGCCGACAGGGATGAGGAATACCAGCGGGAACAGGTTGACGATACGCATGGAGTTGAAGGCAAACGTGCCGCTTGCTATGATGCCGCTGTACTGAATGACTATCAGCGCAACTATGCCGATGATATTGCCAATGCAGCTTATAAGCATCGTAAGCCACTCCGGTCGCCCCTCTATGCGGTTGCCGCCGTTTACGAGCATGGAGTTTACAAGGTAGAAGGCTATCCACGCGGGAACGTATGCCACGGCAAACACAAGCTTATTGACGGTAAACACGCGCATATCAATAACCCAGATTCTGAAGTCGGTATTGAACACGAGGTCAACAAAGAACAGAATGACATATGCCGTGAACACCGTAAGCAGCGCGAGCAGGAAGCTCTTCCAGATCACTCTTGCGCTTGCTTTGACACCCCAGCACTCCGGAGCACCGTGTTCGCCCTTGCTGCGGGTAATGATGTAGGAAACAACGAATACGACCAGCAGGCAAATGGCGACGACGAGCGTCCACGCCGCAAGCTCATTCGTGTTCGGCTCTCCGAACCATGTGCTGACCGTGCTGGGAACGAAGGAGGACTGGCCGACCAGCTTATATGCCACAGGCACCACAAGCAGCGCGGGAATAATGCAGTTGAGCGCGTAGGTTATCCAGTATGCCGCCTTGCGCTTGCCGTCGGAAAGCTTGGGCGCGGGTGCCGGTTCGGGTTTGGCAAGCTCCGCGAAGAACTTTGTGCCGTGGATCATCATGGAGGCAAACGGGAACAGGAACAGGAATATGCCGACAAGACCGACGAGATTGAAGATTTCCTTCCACTGCCAGATCTGGTTGTCCGCATCTATCTGCTCATAACCCGCAGGCACACCGAACGCTGCATAGAAGAAGTTTATGATATCGCGGCAGCTTGCATGGGAGAAGTGGTTGAGCGGGTGGATCTCATTATTCTGATTGATAACGCGGATGCACTCCTTGCCGTTTATCGTGCCGGTATAAATCTTATGGTTTTCAACGGTGCTGACGTTCTCCTCGTCAAGCTGGTTTATGAACGCCGCGGCATTGGGATTTTGCAGATACGTTGCGGGGTTGCCGTTCTCATCCTTGAAGAACCACTCGTCGTACTTCGCGGCAACTACGCCGAAATCAATATCAACTGGGATCGTTCCCTCGACGCCCTCAAACTCATAGTCGGCATACGGGGGATCGTAGCCTTGGTCGAGTGCAGCCGCGATACGGTTGACGCCGCCGGCCGCCCCCTCCTTGAAGTATTCCTCCACAGTCACGTTGGTTATCATTGCGCCCATGGAGTGGCCGGAAACGCCGATCTTATCCTCGTCGATAAATGTCCACGATGCGCAGGCATAGTCGATGAGGTGCTTCATGTTCATAAAGTAGTCCTGCGGCTCGACCGCAACGCTCGAATCACCGTGGCGGTATGCATCGCTGGAAATGACGACAAATCCACGGCGGGCAAGCTCGATCATGTTCTGATCCTGATGGTCAAAATTGTTGTAGCTGCCATGCGACAGGACGATAAGCGGGAGCTTGTTGTCCTCGCTGGCTTTTTTCGGGATATAGACCTGTCCGTTTATCACATAGCCCTTATCCACGACTACTTCTATATCCTGTACCTTGACGGTATTGAATCCCGTCATAAACAGCGACGCAAAAATGCCGCTTATCAGGCAAAGGCACAGCGCCACAGCCAAAACAATTTTTGTGCTTTTCTTCACTTTTTTCTTCCTCTCTCTCTTTATTATTACAGCCGGTACCGAAGTGAACTCAGTATAGCATTTTATTCGTAAATGAACAATATAGTTTATTGCCGAATTATTTCATTCGGTTTTGTTGAATAGTGACAAAAAATCAGACCCGCGAGAAATTCGCGGATCTGATATGTCCTGTGTATTAATATGTTTGCCGGGGTCATTCGTCGATTTTCTCTAGCATTGCCGGCTCCGCCAGCCCTGCCCACTTATGACTGAGCTTATAAAAAGCGTTTTCGATCGTTTTAAGCTGCTCGCTGTCAAAGCCGCTCATTTCGGCAAAAAAGCTGTCAAAAACCGGCCTAATCTTGTTCTCCATGATCTTATAGTATATGCGTTTTCCCTCGTCCGTCGGCGTCAGCACAACATTTTTGCGGTTGCCGACGATGCGGTTTTTCTCTATCAGCTCAAGCTCAAGCAGGTGCCGCGTCGCTTTTGTAATGTTGCTCGGAATTATGCCGAGGTCGCGCGAGATATCGGCCATGATGCGGCAGTCATCTTCAAATTCACAGATATATTCAAGCACCTGCCACTCATGCTGATTCAGGTGCGGCTCGTAATCGCCCCTGCCGCCGCGCAGTACATTCCTATTTGAGCAGTTTGAGAAGTAGACCACGGACCGAACCAATTCCCTGTATTTTCCCATCCATTCAAGCTTCAACTACGGTATCCTCCAGATGCTGTGATTTATATTTAATAATTGATTATACTACTTTTGCCGCCGTGCGGCAACAGGAAAATGCTCCGTTTGCCTTATGCAGAGTTTTGATTAAAATTTTTGTTGTATTTTCGGCGAAAATATAGTATTCTGTGAGTGCCGCCATGCGGCTTAAATATGAAATAAGGAGCAGGTATATGTACGATTACATCATAGCAACCTCATCCACCTCGGACCTGCCGAGGACCTATCTTGAGGCGCACAACATTCCCTTCATCCCCTACACCTACACCATCGGCAACGACCTGTATGAGGATGACTGCCGCGAGGAGACCCGCCAGAAGGTCTACGAGGGTATGCGCAACGGCGACCGGCTCAAGACCTCGATGATAAACGAGTATATCTACGACGAGTTTTTCGAGTCGCTGCTCGCGCAGGGCAAGGACGTTATCTTCCTCGACATGTCGCAGAAAATGTCCGTTTCCTATGAGAAGTCTAAGATCGGTGCAAAAATGGCGCTTGAAAAGTACCCGGAGCGCAAGCTCTACGTCATGGACACGCTCTGCATCTCCGGCGGCCTCGGCCTGCTGGTCGACAGCATGGTAACGCTGGCAGAGGGCGGCGCCGGCTACGACGAGGTCATCGCATGGGGCGAGGCGAACAAGCTGAAGATCGCGCACCGCTTCACCGTGGACGATCTGAACTACCTCAAGGCAGGCGGACGCGTGTCAAACGCGGCAGCGCTTGTCGGCGGTATGCTGGCGATCAAGCCCGTGCTGTACGTCCCCGACGGCGGCACGCTGGACGTTGCGAAAAAGGTTCGCGGGCGCAAGGCCGCGGTCAATTCCATCCTTGACAGCGCAAAGGCCGACCTTGCGGAGGTCGACACCAATGGGCAGAAGATACACATTCTTCAGGCGGACTGCCGCGCCGACGCGGAATATGTACGCGACGAGCTGAAGAAGGCGTACCCCGACCTTGGAGAGATAACGATAACCAGTCTCGGCGTGGTCATCGGCGCGCATTGCGGCCCCGGCCTGCTGACGGTGTTCTATCTCTGCAACAGCCGCAGACCCTAAGATAATATTGTTGTTGAAAACAGCCTTGGGCATCCGCCCAAGGCTGTTTGTCGTGCAGGGGGAGTTTGCGGGACGGCACGGAGGCCGTCCCCTACGGCGTAGTTTGAGTACAACCTCTCTTTTAAACCTTGCTTTAATCGTTACTCTGGCGACCCCTTCGGCACTAATGCGCCACTGTCTCGCTACGGCTCGGTCACGGCGTTAGCCGTGACTGAGGGGGCGCCAAAGCACAGACACGAGCAGTGCGGAAAAGACAGCTTGCACCATAACCACCTCTGTACCGTCCCAACAAAACCCATGGGTGGAGTTGTTAGCTCCACCCATGGGTTCAAATTATCTCATCAACTTCGGATTCGCCGCGGACTCTCACGCCGCGGGCTTTCAGCCGCTCGGCGGCGAGGCCGTCTCCGGCGATCAGCCGTCCGGTAAAGGTGCCGTCATATATCACGCCGCTGCCGCAGGACGGGCTTTTCTCCTTGAGGAGCGCCATTTTGCAGCCGTTTCTCTCCGCGAGACTCACCGCGACATCCGCGCCCTTGGAATACTCCGCCGTCACATTCCTGCCCTTGCAGCTCACGACCGCTCCGCCGCGCCGTTCGCTCGGATCGCGCGGGGTCGGCAAACCGCCCGCCGTCTCCGGACAGACCGGAATGAGCCGGTACTTCTCCCGCAGCGCCGCTATCTTCTCCGCAGCCATCGCGTTATGTCCGCCGCTGTATTTGCACTCGACACCCAGCAGGCACGCGCTTATCAGCAGCGCTTCTTTCTCGCTCATCGCGCCTACCTCCTCATGTTCAGCCCCATGACCGCACCGCAGATGCCGCCGATGATGTGCGTCAGCTGCGAAACATTGTCGCTCAGCACGACGCCGTCGACGATCTCGCCGCCGAGGTACAGCACCAGCACGAGGATGAGCGTGATGGGAATATATCCGTCCTTCATCCCTGCGAGCGACGACATAACGATCATCATGAATACGATGCCCGACGCGCCGAGCAGCGCCGTCCCCGGAAAGAACAGCCACTGCACAAGTCCGGACACCAGCGCCGTGAGAAATATCGCCCAGAACAGACTGCGGCTGCCGTATTTCTCCTCCAGCGGCGGTCCGACGACGAGTATCATCATCATGTTGCCGATATAATGCGAGTATCCGGAGTGCCCCAGCACGTGCAGCACGAAGCGCGGGTATGTCAGAATATCCGTCAGCGGCGAGCGGTAAACGCTGAAGAGCTTCACCGTCGTCCAGCCGCCGGTGAACTTGTCCAGCAGCAGCGCCGCAAGCGAGAGCAGCGCGAAAGTCAGCACAACCGGAGAATTATATTGCAGCCTTACGAGCCGCTTCATCCGCGCACCTCGCGCAGCGCATTTTCATATGCCTGCTTCGTGCGCGAGTCAAAGCACACCATGCGCACGCGCTCTATCTCCGGATGCGCGGCGGTCACGGCGATGATGGTGCTTATCGCGATCTTCGCCGCGCGGTCAAGCGGGAAATGGTACACGCCCGTGCTTATCGACGGGAAATCGACAGTCTTGCAGCCGTTTTCCGCCGCGAGCAGCAGGCAGGAACGGTAGCACGAAGCCAGCAGCTCATCCTCGCCGTGCGCGCCGCCGTGCCACACGGGGCCGGGGGTATGGATGACGTGCTTCGCGGGGAGACGGTAGCCGCCGGTGATCTTGGCCTTGCCCGTCTCGCAGCCGTGCAGCGTGCGGCACTCGGCCAGCAGCTCCGGCCCCGCGGCGCGGTGTATCGCGCCATCGACCCCGCCGCCGCCAAGCAGCGAGCAGTTCGCCGCGTTGACTATCGCGTCCACGCTCTGATGCGTGATATCGCCCTGAATTATCTCTATAACAGCCATTATGCTATCCTCACTTCGACTTTGCCGTTCTCCGCCGACAGCATGATCTGCGACGAGCTTTCGCCCCGTCGTGCGATGATGCCCTCGGCTATCTGATCCTCGACCTGCTTCTGGATAAGGCGGCGCAGGTTGCGCGCACCGTAGGTCACGGAGTAGCCCTCGCGGACAAGGTGGTCAACAAGGCTGTCGTCCCAGGTGAGGGCGATGTTCTTGCGCTCCATGTTCTCGCGCAGCTCGCCCAGCATGAGCTCGGCGATGGCGCGGAAGTTGGTCTCGGTGAGCTGGTTGAAGCAGATGACCTCATCGACGCGGTTTATAAACTCCGGACGCAGGAACTCGTTGAGCGCCTTCATCGTGCGCTCGCGGCTCATGTCGCTCAGGCTGCCGCCGAAGCCGACGCTGCCGGACTTGCTGTTGCTGCCGGCGTTGGTGGTCATGATTATGATGGTGTTTTCAAAGTTCACGGTGCGCCCCTGCGCGTCGGTTATGCGACCGTCATCCAGGATCTGGAGGAGGATGTTCATAACGTCGGGGTGCGCCTTCTCTATCTCGTCGAACAGCACAACGCTGTACGGCTTGCGGCGTATCTTCTCGGTGAGCTGCCCCGCCTCATCATAGCCGACGTAGCCGGGAGGCGAGCCGATGATGCGCGAGACGGAGAATTTCTCCATGAACTCCGACATGTCGAGCCGTATCAGCGACTCCGGCGAGTCGAACAGATCGGCCGCAAGTCGCTTTACAAGCTCCGTCTTGCCGACGCCGGTGCCGCCGACAAATATGAAGCTGACGGGCTTGCGCTTGACCTGAAGGCCGATGCGGTTGCGCTTTATCGCGGCGCAGACCGCGCTTATCGCCTCGTCCTGCCCGACTATATGCTCGCGCAGGCGCTCGTCAAGCTTCGACAGCCGCTCCAGCTCATCCTCGCGGATGCTGGAGGCGGGTATTTTCGTCCAAAGCTCGATTATTCTTGCGAGATTATCCATCGTGAGCTTCGGCCGCCCCTGCGCTTTGAGCTCCGCAAGCTCGCTTTCGAGCTGCATTTCCTTGCTGCGCAGCTCCGCGATGCGGGCATAGCGCTTATCGAGCATCTCGTCGGTGAAGCCGCCCTCCGGAGCGTCCTCGCTCATCAGCGCGTCGCGCTCGAATTTCACGTTCTCAAGGTCGCGTTCGGCCAGCATTCTGCGGCGGATGCCTTCGTCCTTGAGGTTCACGTCGGAGCATGCCTCGTCGATAAGGTCGATGGCCTTGTCGGGCAGAAAGCGGTCGGTTATATACCGCTCGCTCATCAGCACCGCCTGACGGCACATCTCGTCGGATATCTCGACGCCGTGGTAGTCCTCGTAGTAGTGCGATATGCCGCGCAGAATTTTGACGCTGTCCTCTATCGACGGCTCGTTGACCGTGACGGGCTGGAAGCGGCGCTCAAGCGCGGAATCCTTCTCGATATGCTTGCGGTACTCGGCAAAGGTCGTCGCGCCGATGACCTGAATTTCGCCGCGGGAGAGCGCGGGTTTGAGGATATTTGCGGCGTTCATGCTGCCCTCGGCGTCGCCCGCGCCGACGATATTGTGCACCTCGTCGATGACGAGGATAATATTGCCCTGCTTGCGTATCTCCTCGATCAGACCCTTCATGCGGCTCTCAAACTGGCCGCGGAACTGCGTACCCGCGACAAGCGCGGTGAGGTCGAGCAGGAACACCTGCTTATCCTGAAGCTTATAGGGGACGTTGCCCATCGCGATGCGCTGCGCAAGCCCCTCTGCTATAGCCGTTTTGCCGACGCCCGGCTCGCCGATAAGGCAGGGGTTATTCTTCTGGCGGCGGTTCAGGATCTGGATAACGCGCTCCAGCTCCTCCTCGCGGCCTATCATGCTGTCGAGCTTGCCCTCACGCGCACGGGCGGTGAGGTCGATGCAGTAATTATCAAGGAATTTTCTCTTGGGCTGCTTCGGCGCCTTGTCGCCGTCCTGACGCGGCTGACGGTCGTTATTCTGCGCGCCGTCGCCCTGCGCAGGCGGAGTCGGGGGGCCGCCGAACAGGCGGTTGAGGAAGGGGAAGGTCGCGGTCTTGCCGTCGTCCTCGGAATCGTCCGAGCCGTCGTTGTCCACGTCCATCATGTCCTCAACGCCGCTGAGGGCGTTCATCATATCTCCGGTGATGCTGTCAAGGTCTTCGTCGGAGATGCCCATTTTGTTTATAACATCATCTACGGGCTTAATATGCAGCTCGCGGGCGCACTTGAGGCAAAGCCCCTCGTTTTTTGTCTGCCCGTTTTCTATCTTCGTGATGAACACGATAGCCACATTTTTGCCGCAGCGGGAACACATTGTAGGTTGCATTGTTACCTCCTGAGGGTAGTAACGGCTTCCCGCCGGAAGCCGCAGGGCGTCACATCAGCCCCTTGGTGATAAATTCAAAGGCGAGGAAGAAGCGGCCAAGCACGGTGTCGCTCATGGTGCTCTTGCCGATGATAAGGCCGAAGAAGCTGAGCACCCAGCACAGCAGCACGCAGTAGATAAAGCCCTTCACGAAGCCCAGCACCGCGCCGCCTATCTCATCGAGCGTCTCCATATTCGGCAGCCTGAATGACAAGTTGCCGACATTCGCGATGGCGATGAGGAAGATGAGTATCAGCAGGAAAGCCAGCATCAGCCCGCCGACATGGGTTATGGTCCTGCACAGCACGGCGACAACGGCCTCGGTCATGCTGACATTTTCGCTGTCGGCATACGCGACGGCCTCGGTCGCCATCTCCTCGGAGCGCTTCTCGTATAACCCGATGCGCTCCATGCACTCATAGGCATAGTCGTAGCGCAGGGAGGGGTCCTCGGCGAGAATATCGTTGAGAGACTTGTCGCTGTTGCCGTAGCCGAGGCTGTCGAGCACCTCTTCGCGGTTCTGCTGAGAGTCAATATACCCGTCCACGAACGGCTCCAGCGCGGGGATTACCTCGCCGGAATACGCCGAGGACAGCAGGCTTCCGCCAAACAGTGCGATGACGATGGCCAGCAGCCCCGCGATCCCGCCTATAAGGCCGCGCTTATAGCCGCCCCACGTACACAAGGCGATTATCGCCAGAAGGATTATATCAATGACAGCTCTCATATGTATCAGCATCCTTTTCTGAAAGTATTGTCAACTTTGCTTCTTATGCAAATTATATTGTAACACAAGTTTATGAACAAATATAGCAAATTAATCTTAAGGAAGTTTTTCCATCATTGCGCCGGCAGCGCCGTCGTACCAGACACGGTTGAGGTACAGCCCCTGCGGCGGCATCGTGGGGCCAGTGAGCCGCCGGTCGCGCTTTTCAAGCAGCGCCGGTATCTCCTCCGGAATGAGCTTGCCGTAGGACGCGTAGACCATCGTGCCGACCATGGCGCGGCACATGTTGTACAAGAAGCCGTTTGCACATATCGAAACGGTTATCAGGTCGCCGTCCTTCTCGGCGCGGCACCAGTACACCGTGCGCACGGTCGTTTTCGTTTGTGTGCCCTCGCTGCGGACGGCCTTGAAATCGTGCGTCCCCTCAAAGGCGCGCGCCGCGGCCTGCATCAGTGAGATGTCGAGCCGCTGCGGATAGAAGCACACGCGGTCGGCCAGAAAGGGGTCGGGTATGCGGCTGTTGAGTATCTTATAGACATACTCCTTCTTCACGCAGGAGCCGATGGCGTTGAAATCGTCCGGCACCTCCACCGCGTCGACCACGGCGATATCGTCCGGCAGGCGGGAATTCACCGCGAGCGGCATACGGTCTACCGGCACGGTGCAGTCGCTGTGGAAATTCGCGCAGTAGCGCAGCGCGTGGACGCCCGCGTCCGTCCTGCCGCAGCCGGTGAGCTTCACCCGCTCGCCGCAGACCTTTGCCAGCGCCTCTTCCATTGTCTGCGCCACGGTGATCGCGTTCTTCTGCACCTGCCATCCGTGATAGCGGCTGCCATCATAGCGCAGGCGCAGGGCAATGTTTTTCATAGGCTCAAATCCCAAACTTCTTCATAATTATCATCGCCGCGAGGAACACAACGCCGATTATGAGCGCCGCCCAGTCGCGCCGGAGCATCTTGGGCTGCTTCATGCTCGTGCGCCCCTCGCCGCCGTGGTAGCAGCGGCTCTCCATTGCGACGGCCAACTCGTCCGCCCGGCGGAACGCCGACACGAACAGCGGCACCAGCACCGGCAGCAGCGCCTTCGCGCGCTGGATGAGGCTGCCCGTCTCAAAATCTGCGCCGCGCGCCTTCTGCGCGGACATGATCTTGTCCGTCTCCTCGATGAGCGTCGGGATGAAGCGGAGCGCCATGCTCATCATCATCGTCATTTCATGGACGGGAACCTTGATCTTTTTCAGCGGATTGAGCAGCAGCTCCAGTCCGTCGGTCAGTGCGATGGGGCTGGTGGTGTAGGTCAGGAGGAAGGTGCCGGTGATGAGCAGCACGATGCGCAGGATCATTTTCACGGAGCGCGCGATGCCCTCCCATGTGATTATCCAGCCAGGGATTATCGGCGTGCCCTGCGTGTAGAAAATGTTCAGCGCGGCGGTCAGCACGATGATGAACAGCATCGGCTTCAGCCCCTTGAATATCGTCGCAGGTTTTATCTGCGACAGCGCCATGCACGCAGCCGTCGCCAGCACCACCGCGATGTACGACACCCAGCCGTTCGACTGGAACAGCGCGACGATGTACAGCACGACAAGTATCAGCTTCGTGCGCGCGTCTAGCCGGTGGACTATAGTGTCTCCTGGGAAGTACTGGCCGAGGGTGATGTCCTTCAGCATATGTCCACCCCCTTCAGCTCCAGCAGCGCGGCTTTCAGCTGCTCATAGGTGTATATCGACTCCGGCAGCGCGACGCCGCGCGCTTTCAGCGCCATGGCGATGCGCGTCGCCTGCGGGACGGCAAGACCGATGCCGCACAGCTTCTCCGGCTGCGAGAACACCTCGGCGGGCGTCCCGTCCATGACCACATGGCTATGGTCAAAAACTATCAGCCGCTCTGTGAAGCGCGCGACGTCGTCCATGCTGTGGCTGACGACGATGACGGTCGAGCCGGTGCGCTCGCGGTAATCGCGGATGTTGTCCATTATCTGGCGGCAGCCCGCGGGGTCAAGCCCGGCGGTCGGCTCGTCGAGTATCAGCACGCCCGGTCGCATAGCGATAACGCCCGCGATGGCGACGCGGCGCTTCTGCCCGCCGGACAGCTCCAGCGGCGAGCCGTCGAACAGCTTCTCGTCCACGCCGACGAAGTCCGCCGCCTCGCGGACGCGCTCGTCGACCTCGCTGTCGCTGAGCTTCATGTTGCGCGGGCCGAAGGCGATGTCCTGATACACGGTCTCCTCAAACAGCTGGTGCTCCGGATACTGGAACACGAGGCCGACCTGCCATTTGACGTTGCGGCGGCTTATCTTGTCGGCGTTTATGTCCTGCCCGCCGACGAGCACTCTGCCCGTTGTCGGCTGAAGCAGGGCGTTGAGGTGCTGGGTAAAGGTCGATTTGCCGCTTCCGGTGTGCCCGATGATGCCGACAAACTGCCCATGCGGTATGCTTATGTTTATATCTTCTATCGCAACTCTGCGAAACGGGGTGCCCTCGCTGTATACATGGCTCAGGCTCTCCACGGTTATATCAGCCATTTTCTTTCCTCTTTATGAAATCTGAAAGCTCGTCGGCGCAGTCCTCGACGTCCAGCTCATCCTCCGGCAGCGCCCAGCCGGCGTCGCGCAGCTCATGCATGAGCCGCACCGTTGCTGGGACGGACAGTCCCTCGCGATCCATCAGCGCAACGTCGGCAAACACATCTTTCGGTGTGCCGTCGGCGACAATGTGCCCGTTCGACATGACGATAAGCCTGTCGGCTCCGACGCATTCGTCCATATGGTGCGTTATCAGCACCACGGTCATGCCGTTTTCGCGGCAGAGCTTCGTTATCGTGCCGATGACCTCGGCGCGCCCCTGCGGGTCGAGCATCGCGGTCGGCTCATCGAGGACGATTATGCGCGGCTGCATTGCAATGACGCCCGCAATGGCGACGCGCTGCTTCTGCCCGCCGGACAGGAGGTGCGGCGCATGCATGCGGAAATCGTACATGTCCACCTGCTTTAGCGCCTCGTCAACGCGCCTGCGAATCTCTTCGGGCGGGACGCCGAGGTTTTCGGGCGCGAAGGCTACGTCGTCCTCCACGACGTTTGCGACTATCTGGTTGTCGGGGTTCTGGAACACCATGCCCACGGTGCGGCGCACGTCGATAACGCGATCCTCGTCGGCGGTGTCGATGCCGTCGATGAGCACCTGCCCCTCGTCGGGGACGAGGATGGCGTTCATATGCTTTGCAAGCGTCGATTTGCCGGAGCCGTTGTGCCCCAGCACGGCGACGAAGCTGCCCGCGGCGATGTCAAGGTCGATGCCGCACAGGCTCTCCTGATCGTCGCTGGGGTAGGTGAAATGCACATTTTTGAAGCTGATTATGTTCATATAATAAATATTCTCCGAAATGCGGGTATTAATGCAGGAAAATCACCGCTCCCAGCGGCAGGTCGCGCCGCAGGGGAGATACAGGCCGCTGTCGGTCACGGGGAGGCCAAGCTCCTGACTGTCCGACCGGCCTCCGAATTTCTTCGTGAAAATGCTCTCGGTGACGTAGCTGAGGACAGAGGCGGAAAGCCCCGTCGTATAGGAATTTATGATTACGAAAAGCGGATCGTCGCTCAGTACGCCCGCGCAGAGCGACACGAACGGCCAGAGGTTCTGTTCCAGCTTCCACACTTCGCCGCCGGGGCCGCGCCCGTAGGACGGCGGGTCCATGATTATCGCGTCATAGCGGCGGCCGCGGCGTATCTCGCGCTCGACGAATTTTCCGCAGTCGTCAACTATCCAGCGTATCGGCGCATCGGCGAGGCCGGACGCGGCGGCGTTCTCCTTGCCCCACGCGACCATGCCCTTTGCGGCGTCAACATGGCAGACCTGCGCCCCGGCCTTCGCGCAGGCGACAGTCGCCGCGCCGGTGTAGCCGAAGAGATTGAGGACACTTATCGGACGTCCCGCCGCGCGGATCTTTGCCATCGCCCAGTCCCAGTTCGCGGCCTGTTCGGGGAAAAGTCCGGTGTGCTTGAAGTTCATGGGCTTGACGTTGAAGGTCAGCTCGCCGTAGTGTATCTGCCAGTTTGAGGGCAGGCCGCCCTTGTCCCAGCTGCCGCCGCCCGTTTCGCTGCGGCGATAGCGCGCGTCGCGGTCGTTCCAGTGCTTGTTGCGGCGGGGCGTGTCCCATATCGCCTGCGGATCGGGGCGTACGAGATAGTATTTGCCCCAGCGCTCCAGCTTCTCGCCCTTGGAGCAGTCGAGCAGTTCAAAATCCTGCCATTTATCAGAAAGCCACATACCGTTTCTCCCGTTGTTTCTTGTCTTTACATAATTAACCCATTTTAAGACATAATATTTTATCACTTTTATTACAATCGGTCAACAGTAAAAAGCTTATCGCAGCATGTCAAAAGCCGGGACAGCGCGTTATCCCGGCTTTTGCTCAGTCTATTTTCATTTCCTCTATCTCATACCCGTCGCGGTCGGTATAGTGCCACCACTCGGCGGAATACCCGTCGAAGCCCGCCGCGTCCATCAGCCGCTCCAGCTTCTCCGCGTTCGCGGCGGCCTCGGCGCTCACGTCCGAATAGTCGCGGTCGGCCAGCGCCGAGAACTCGTCAAACTCGGACGGCATCTCCATGGGCGCACCGTCGGAAGTACAAATCGTAATATCCACTGTGCCGCCGCTCGAATGCTTCGAGCCGCCGGTGTCGGGATTTGCGACGAAGTTCGCATCTGGGCAGCGCTCCCACAGCAGCCGCTGCGCGTACTGCGGGCGGTACGCATCCCATATGAGCAGGCTCAGTCCCTCACCGCGCAGCGCTTCCTGCACCGCGGCAAGCTTTTTCACCGTACCGTAGCGCAGATATGCGTCGCTGAAATCGTATATCGCCGCGCCGGTGAAATTGTTCTCCCCTGCGTAGCGCAGATCGACCCATATGTCCGGAATATAATCCCGCACACGCACAAGCGCTGTGTCCTCCGGTTCGGGTATCGGCGTTTCGACAGCGACCGGCAAAGACGGCGCCGGCGGCGCAGTCTGTTCCGGAGCAGGCAGCTCTGTTTTTACGGGCGCATCCGTTCCGCAGGCGCACAGCGCAAGCAGCACCGCCGCAAGAAGCCCGCACAGCAGTTTTTTCATAAGCCCCTCATTTCAAAAAATCGGGCGAGACCGCCCGATTTTTAATGTTTAATGGCAATTATAGTAATAGAGCGCCGTGCTGTCCGTAAGCACAACATCGCACTTGCCTGAGTACAGATACTCGAAGCACTCCAGCGTTCCACCCGCAAGGCGGATTATCTGCCCAAGGCGCTTCGCCAGCTTCGGATCGGTCTCCAGCGCAGCCATAGACTCCTCCGTGGAGCACATAGCCATGGTACGCCCGCCGAGCTTTAGCTTATTCCAGATTGTGGAGCCGTTGCGTCCGGCAACCACAATATTGTTGCTCACATAGGGGCCGTACTGCGTGTACTTTCCGGAGTCAACCTCCGTCTGGTCGAGCGCGATTCCGCCCCAAGCGCAGTCGATATTGCCGGAGGACAGCTCGACATACACGTTCTCCTTCTCTATCGGCTGGATCTGCAGCGTCCAGCCGAGGCGTTCGCACACTGCCATCGCAAGCTGCACGTCGAAGCCCCAGTAGTTCCCATCCACGACATAGGCCATGGGGAAGGAGTTGATGTCCACGCCGATTATAAACGTCCTCGGCTCGGGCATACCGACCTTTTCGAGCGCCTTGGCATCCTTTTTGAAGTCGATTATGCTGGAGCCGAACCATTTGCCGGTCAGGTCGCCGACCGTGCCCTCGGCGTTGAGCGTCTCGATGGCGGCGGTCACGTAGTTATAAGTACTGTCGTCATTTCGGAAAGCAAGGGAATATTCCTGCTCCACAAGCACCTCCAGCTCGCGCACCCCGTAGGTGCTGCCGCCGCAGGCGCAGAGGCTGAACGCCATACACAGTATGAGCACGGCGCATATCAATTTCTTCATCCACATCACCACTATGCTTTATTTACGCCGAATGGCGGCCGCGATGGGCGGCGCGGCGGCGCTTTTTCTTCTTCCCGCTTATGACCGCGATGGCAATCACCGCCGCGATCACAACGACCGCAACAACTGCGCATATCACGCGATTGCGCGCGGCAACGGCCTCATTTGCCGCCGCTTCCTCTGCGAACGCCTGCTCCTGAACAGCCTGCGCCTCGGCGATGCGCGCTTCCTCCTCGGCCTGCGCCGCCGCTTCCTCAAGGCGCTTGCGCTCGGCCTCCTCTTCCTGAAGCTTGCGCTCCTCCTCTGCTTTTGCGGCCTTCTCGCGCTCCTCGAGCCGCGCGTCCAGCGTCAGCGTGTAGTCCGCCAGCAGCTTGCCTGCGTCGGCCAGCACCCGCTCCGCGTTGCCGACCCAGGTAGTATTTATCGCGATAAGGATCGGATGCGGCATGTAGACGATGCCGGCGATATTGTTGAACTGCTCATACGCGCCGTATTTCTGCGCCACCTCGTACTCGTCGCCCAGCGTCCGGCTGAGATACTGCCCCGGCGTCGCCACCTTGAGGCACTCCACTATGTTCGGGAACTGGTCGGGGTTCTCATATAGATTGCGCAGCACGCCGATCACGAAGCGCGGCGAAAAATGGCTGCTGATATAATACCGCTCCGGAATATCCTCGACCGGCACGTCAGACATTTTGACCTGCTGCTCGCGGTAGTCCTGTTCGGAGTCGAAATAATGTATCATCACATGGGCGTAGTCGTTGTTCGAGTAGGTCAGCACGGAGGTCTCGGCATATGTAAGATCAACGCCGCAGACCTTGTCGTCCTGCTTCAACTCGCCGTTTGCGACCTTCTGCGCAAGCATCATCATCAGCGGCAGCTTGTACACGCTCGCGCTGTAGCTCCACACGTCGCCGTTATAATACCATGTCTCGTTGGTGCCGGTGTAGGTGTAGCCGAGGCGGAAGCGGTCGTGCGCTATGCCGCGCTCGTCGAGAAAGTTCTCTATCAGCTCCTTCAGCTCGTCGGAATCCAGCACGCCGTCCTCCACGGTCTCGGCAGTGACAATGACCTCGTCCACCTGCTCCTCCGGCACGGTATACGCCGGGGCGGAGCTTTGCTCCGGCGCTGGTGTCTGCTCCGGAGCGGAGGTCGGCTCAACGGGGGCTTCGGTTTCCGCAGGCGTGGGGGCTACCGGAGCCGGATCAACAGGCGTTTCGCCGCCGTCCTCCCCGTCGGCAAACGCCGCGCAGGGCAGCGCAAGGATCAGCGCCGCGCACAGCAGTATCGCAAGAAATCTGCTTATCTTCTCTCTCATGTCCTATCCCTGATCTTTCAAATTTCCGTAATTTCGCCGCGCTGGGTAAAGCTGCTGCCGAAGAATTCGCGCGCGGCGGCGGCGAGGTACTCGGTGTCCTTCGCTCCGGCGGTCTCATACGCGGAATGCATCGCGAGCTGCGCAAGGCCGATATCGACCGTGTTTATAGAGACATGCGCGGCGCTGATATGCCCAAGCGTGGAGCCGCCCGCGATGTCGGCGCGGTTGGTGAAGCTCTGCACCGGAACTTCCGCGCGGCGGCACACCGTCTCGAACGCGGCGGCGGAGACAGCGTCGGTCGTATAGCGTTGGTTCGCGTTATGCTTTATGACGATGCCCTTGTTCATCTCCGGCCGGTCGTTGCGGTCGGCGTACTCGGGATGGTTCGGGTGCACGGCGTGGGCGTTGTCGGCGGACACCATGAAGCTGTTGGTCAGCAGCGCACGGTACTGCACGTCGCTGCGGCCGAGCGCGGCGCTCACGCGGCACAGCACATCCTCAAGGAAGCTGGAATCTGCGCCCTGCTTCGTCCCGCTGCCGACCTCTTCGTTGTCGAACACGCTGAGCACTGCGGCGCTCTCGCCGTCGGCGGCCTCCAGCAGTCCGCGCAGGCAGCCGTAAACGCACTGGAGGTCGTCAAGCCGTGCGGAGGAGACGAACTCGTTCTCCGCGCCCCAGACGCAGCCGCGTTCGCGCGGGTAGAGGATCAGGTCGCCCGCGAGCAGCGCGTCCTCGGCGACACCGAGGCTCTGCGCGACGATGGCCTTGAAGCCGGTTTTCAGCTCCGCGGAGCCGATGAGCGGCAGCATATCGACGTTCGCGTTGTAGCTCTTGCCGTCGTTGGCGCTTCTGTCCATATGTATTGCGACGTTCGGTATGACCGCGAGGTCGCGGTCGACGTTCACGAGTCTGGACACCATTCGCCCGCCCTCTGCGACTATAGCGCGCCCCGCGACGGAGAGGGGGCGGTCGAGCCATGTGGAGCACAGCATCCCGCCGTATTTTTCAACATTGAGCATGGTGTACATTCCGGCTGCCTTGACGTCAGAGTTCCACTTGATCTTGAACGACGGCGAATCGCTGTGCGCGGCCATGACCATGAAGCCGCGGAAATCCGGCTTCGGCAGGCGCAGCGCGATAATGGAGGAACCGCTGCGGCGGACATAGTACTTGCCCGGCGCGGTGACGCTCCAGTCGTCGCCCTCGAAAAGCTCCGTGTAGCCGGCGGCATCCAACTCGCGCCGGACGTTCTCGACCGTGTGATAAGCGCTGGGGCTCGCGGAGATAAAGTCTATCAGCTGTTTATTTATATCATTCATGGCGATTCTCCCTGAACATAGTTTTGGAAAATATATTATAACACATATATTTCGCTTTGACCAGCCCTGGTTTTGCGTCATGTCCCCGCTTTGGAATCGGCGCTGTTGAATCTTCGCCGCGGAGCGCTGCCCCTTCTAGGGTAGCGAAGCGGCGGCGCGGTAGTGAATGACATGCCGGGGCATGTCAGAGCCGCGCCGTGACCGAGCCGCAGCGAGACAGTGGCACGAAGCGCCGAAGGGGTCACCAGAGGAGAGACTAGAGCAGAGGGGAAAAGAAAGAGCCGCGTAAAAACAACCTGTCATTGCGAAGCCAGTTCGCAAACTTAAGTGAGCATCCAAATCTTTGATTTGGCTAATGCGAACTTACACCTCAGGTGGGCTTCGCAATCCGCGTCCCCTATGCACCGCACAAAAATGCACTTCCGACTCAAAGAGAACGGATTCCCACGTCGCTTCGCTCCTCGGAATGACAGTGGAGGCCTGTATATTGCCTTGTCTTTTCCCTAATGGCAATATCCCCCCACCGGCAACCCCTCAGTCGGCTACGCCGACAGCTCCCCTAAAAAGGGCGCCAAGATGGTGCGGCGTAAAATAACGGGCATCCCCTTGGCTCCCTCTGATGAGGGAACTGTCGCGCAAGCGACTGAGGGAGAGATAATCCCGCGCATTGCAGGGCATGAAAACCAACGCCCCCGTCCCCACTGCATAGGCTCTTGAAAAATGCGCTGTCATGTAGTAAAATATCTTTAACACTCACGAAAGGATGTTTTTCACATGAAGGTTTCCGAGCTTCCCTATAAGCGCGTAACTATTGAAGAGATCAAGGCCGTCATGGACGACGTGCTCGCCCGCACCCGCAATGCAAAGAGCGTGGACGAGATCCTCGCCGCCCGCGAGGATTATCTCAAGCTCCTCTGCGATTACAGAACCGCCGAATCTCTCTCCTATATGCGCTATTCGATAAATACCGTTGACGAGTTCTACGTCGCGGAGAAGGATTATTACGACGAGATTGGCCCCGAGGCCGAGAACTACATGGTTCAGTACGCCTCTACGCTGCTCGATTCCCCGTTCCGCGCCGAGCTGGAGGAGCGCCTGTCCCCCGTGCTGTTCAAGCACCTCGAGGTCAGCCGCAAGAGCATGTCTCCCGAGATAATCGACGATCTGGTCGAGGAGAACAAGCTTGTCAGCGAGTACTCCAAGCTCATGGCTTCGCTTGAGTTCGAGTTCCGCGGCGAGACTCTGCCGCGCGCGATGCTGATGAAGTACGCCAAGAGCGACGACCGCGAGACCCGCCGCGAGGCATACGAAGTCCTCGGCAAGGTGCTCAAGGAGCACAGCGCTGAGCTGGACGACATCTACGACCGCATGGTCCACGTCCGCGATCGCATGGCCAAGAAGATGGGCTACAAGAACTACGTCGAGCTGGGCTACCACCGCATGGGGCGCATCGACTACGATCAGGACAAGGTCAAGACTTTCCGCGAGAACGTGCTGAATGACATCGTCCCCGTCGTCTCCCGCCTGCGCACCGAGAACGCCAAGCGCCTCGGCATCGACGACTACAAGCTCTACGATAACGACGTCATCATCCCCGGCGGCGACCCCGTTCCCGCTGGCGGCAAGGCCGAGATATTCGCTGCTGCGCGCGAGATGTACCACGCCATGGGCGAGGAGACCGGCAAATTCATCGACATGATGATTGATAACGATGCCTTCGACGTCGATTCCCGCAAGAACAAGTGGGGCGGCGGCTACTGCACGGAGTTCCCGAAGTACAAGCAGCCTTTCATCCTTGCGAACTTCAACGGCACCGCCGGCGACGTGGACGTCATGACCCACGAGGCCGGACACGCGCTCAACGCCTACCTCATCGCCGACAACCGCTTCGCGCTTGAGATCGGCTGCGGCGGCATGGAGACTGCCGAGACCCACTCGATGAGCATGGAGTTCTTCGCGTGGCCGTACATGGACAAGTTCTTCGGTGAGGACGCGGCAAAGTATCGCTTCGCCCACGCGCTCGATGCGCTGTCCTTCATCCCCTACGGCACGATAGTCGACGCGTTCCAGCACATCGTCTACGAGAACCCCGACATGACCCCCGCTGAGCGCAAGGCCGCGTGGCTGGAGCTTGAGCATCAGTACCGCCCGCACATCTCCATGGACGGCATGACCTACCTTGAGGAGGGCACCCGCTGGCAGTATCAGATGCACATCTACGAAAGCCCGTTCTACTACATAGATTACTGCCTCGCCCAGACCGCAGCGTTCGACTTCCTGCTCGCCTCTCAGGAGGATTATGACGACGCCTTCGCGCGCTACATCCGCCTGTCGAAGCAGGGCGGTGAAAAGCTCTGGACCGATCTGCTGCCCGAAGCCGGATTCCGCTCCCCCTTCACCCCCGGCGCGCTCAAGGAGCTTGCCGAGAAGGTCGAAGCCCTGCTGGAGAAGATCAAGGTCTGATAAGCAGGCGTTTGAGCTGACAGATAGCTTAATAGTTTTGGTTCCCCCTCGATACGAGGGGGAGCCTTTTGTTTCTGTATGGGTGTGCGTGGACATATTTATTGCGCTCCTTCTCTTTTCCCCGCTGACATTAAAAATCCCCCGCCGATCGCTCGGCGGGGGATTTCCTGTGTCCTCAAAGCTTTGCTTTGAGCTTGTTAATGCAGTCGGGGCAGACGTTCTTACCTCTGTATTGGATGACGCCCTTCACGTTGTCGCAGAAAATGCAGGATGCCTGATATTTGCGAAGAATAATATTTTCTCCTTCAACATATATCTCCAGTGCATCCTTCTCTGCGATGTCCAGTGTACGGCGCATCTCTATGGGGAGGACTATACGGCCCAGCTCATCAACCTTACGGACAATTCCGGTAGATTTCATAGTGATTGCTCCTTCCACATCTCTAACACAAACCTCACTTTGCATTTTATCACAAGTTTCGCTCAAGTCAACTAAAGATTACACCATGCCGACTAAAATTAACAAATTCTTTTATATTATCCCAATTATTTCTATAATCTTCATTTTAATTACATTAACACCATGTTTCTTAACTACTTCTTAACAATTGCACTACTGCTTTCGACATTTTTCGCGCTTTTCTCCGCTTCGCACGCAGAAGCCGGAAACGCCCTGATTGTAGGCGCTTCAGCCGCCGTGAGCTTTACTTTGGAACTTTTGGGAGCAGTTTGCCTGTGGAGCGCGGTGATGGAGCTGCTTGAGCGCAGCGGCGCAGTCAAGGCGCTTACCCGCCTGCTCGCCCCTCTGCTGCGCAGACTGTTCCCGCTCTCGTCGCGCGACGGCGGTATCATGGCCGCCATCAGCGAGAACGTCAGCGCAAATCTCCTAGGCCTCGGCAACGCCGCCACGCCCGCCGGCATCCGTGCCGCGCAAGGCATCGCGCGTCTCGGCGAACCCGCCAAAGACGAGCTTTGCAGGCTGGTCGTGCTGAACACGGCATCGATACAGCTCATCCCATCGACGATAGCCGCGGTGCGCGCCGCAAACGGCGCGGCCTCCGCTTTCGATATCATGCCCGCCGTATGGTTCAGTTCCGTCGTGTCCGTCGCGGTCGGGCTGGTAATGGCGAAGCTGCTCGCGCGCGTATGGCGATGAACACGCTGCTCGACCTGACCGCGCCGCTCATCGTCACCGCCGCATGTGTGCTGGCGCTCTGCAAGGGCGTGGACATCTTCGCGGCGATGACCGACGGCGCGAAAAAGGGGCTGCGCGTCATGGCCGACATTCTCCCTGCGCTGCTCGTGCTCTTCCCCGTGATATACCTGCTGCGCGCCTCCGGCCTGCCGGAACTACTGGAGCGGCTGCTCGCGCCTGTGTTCAAGGCGCTGGGCATTCCGGTGGAGACCTCTCTGCTTATGCTGCTGCGTCCGGTCTCCGGCAGCACGGCGCTCAGCGTGAGTGCGGAGCTTATCGCGCGCTATGGTGCGGACTCGCTCGTCGGCCGCACCGCCGCCGTTATGATCGGCTCGAGCGAAACGACGCTGTATGTCGTCGCGGTGTATTTCACGGCCGCCGGTGTCAAGGACAGCCGCTGGGCGATCCCCGCGGCGCTGTGCGCCGATCTCGCGTGCTTCCTGTCCTCGGCGTGGATATGCAGAATTCTCTGGGGCTGAAAATTATGTGTTGAAAAATGAATAAAACGTGTTAGAATAAGCGCATATTCATTTGCGGGGGGTATGTTAATGAAGCGCTTATTCGGCTCATATACTTGGAAAGACGTCATCACCGATCTTGTGTACTGCGTTGTCGGCAGCGCGCTGGTCGGCCTGAGTCTTTCGATGTTCACCATTCCGAACGACATCGCGCCGGGCGGCGTGTCCGGTCTGTCGACGGCGCTTGCGTACATCACGCCGATCCGCGTGAGTATATGGAACCTGATGCTGAACGTGCCGCTGCTGCTCTGCGCATGGAAGCTGCTCGGCCCGCGCTCCCTCGCAATGACGCTCATCGCCACGCTGCTGCTGTCCGCGTTCATCGACCTGACGGCGTTGCTGCCCGTGTACACCAGCAACGCCCTGCTCGCCTCGATATTCGGCGGCGCGCTGAGCGGACTCGGCGTGGGGCTGCTGTTCCTGCGCGGGATAAGCACCGGCGGGACGGATCTGCTCGCGCTGATGATGAAAAAACCGTTCCCGAACCTCCCGTCCGGCACGATGCTGCTCGTGATTGACGCCTGCGTTGTCGTGTTCGCAGTTCTCATTTTCCGCGACATCGACGTCGCGCTCTATTCAACCATCGCGATTCTCGTGGCCTCGAAGGTCATCGACGCACTCGCCGAAGGCGTGGACTACGCCAAGGTCATCTACACCGTTACCGACCGCGGCGACGAGGTGACGAACGTGCTGAACACATACACCGACCGCGGCACGACGATAATCCCTGCCGTCGGCGGTTATACGCGCGGCGAGAAGCAGGTCGTCCTGACTGTCACGCGGCGCAATGTGCTCGCGCAGACGCTGAAGCTCATCCATCAGGCCGATCCCAAAGCCTTCACCTTTGTCATGGACTCCACCGAAGTCCACGGCGAGGGTTTCAAATTGGATTGATTGCGTCACCGCTTATACCGAAATTTCCAATACATGATATCCCCCCTGCGCCCATTAGCGGTGCAGGGGGGATCGCTGTATTTTATATTATATCGTCGGGTCGGTGACGAGGTTGTTGACCCATTTTCTGCGTTTGACGAACACAAATCCGATGCCGCACTTGAGAATTTCAAGCGACTGCACGATCATAAACATCGGCAGGATCGGCAGTGTGGTATAGCGCGAGAGCGTAAACGCGACGGGGATGCATATCGCCCATATGTACGCGCTGTCGAAAATGAAGGTGATGATCGTCTTGCCGCCGGAGCGCAGCGTAAAGTAGCAGGTATTCGTGAAGGCATTGAATGGCATCATTGCGGCACTGACCCAGAGCATGTCGGAGGCCATCTGCTTGACGCTGTCCGAGGTGTTGTAGAGCTGCGGCAGCAGCGGCGCGAGCAGCGCCATCACGATGCCGACGCAGGTGCTGAGTGCGACAGAGAATGCGATGAGCTTTCTGTCCTCGTCCACGGCGCGCTCCAGCTCGCCCGCGCCTAGCAGCTGCCCAACGATGATGGCAACAGTGTTGCCCATCGAAAGCGCAGCGCAGAGGAACAGGTTCGAAACCGTGGAGGAGATATTACACGCGGAGACAACCTCCAGCCCGCGCATGGAGTAGCACTGGTTGAGCATTGCCATGCCGCCCGACCACAGCAGCTCGTTTATCAGCAGCGGCGCGCCGAGACGCACTATCTGCCGCGCAAGCTCCGGCGGGACGCGCATCGTCTCGTACACGCCGACGATGAAGCGGTTGCGCTCCTTGTGTCGGTGCGTCCACGTGATGACTATCGCGCACTCGACAAAGCGGGAGAGTACGGTTGCGATAGCCGCGCCGACGACGCCGAGCGCGGGCGCGCCGAATTTGCCGAAGATGAGGATGTAGTTGAACACGAGGTTGACGAGCACAGCGGCGATGCCCGCCTTCATCGGCAGCATCGTCTCGCCGGTCTCGCGCAGGGTGCTGGAATATACCTGCGTCACCGCGAACGGCAGCATCTGGAAGTACATCACGGCGATGTAGTCCTTCGCGTGGCCGAGCGTCGCGCCGAGGTCAAGCCCCTCGTTTCCCTCGTGCAGGAAAGCGGAGATCAGGTTCTCGCCGAAGAGGACGAACACGAGCAGGAACAGCGCGACTGAGCCGAGGGCGATGTAATATTTGGCGCGCATCGTGTCGCGGACGCCATTGTGGTCGTCCTTGCCGTAAAACTGCGCGGTGAAGATGCCCGCGCCCGCGAGGCCGCCGAAGATGCAGAGGTTGAATACGAACAGCAGCTGGTTGACTATGGCGACGCCGGACATCGGCTCCGTTCCGACCTGTCCGACCATGACGTTGTCGAGCAGGCTCACGAAGTTTGTGATAACGTTTTGAATGAGAATCGGCAGCATGACCGCAAAAAGCTTGCGGTAAAAAGCCTTATTTCCGATGAATCTGGATAATTTCACTTTCTTTTCCTCAATAATCATACATATCTGTCTTTTAACTGTCGAGCGTATAATATAGCATACGCGCGCAGTATTTGCAAGGGCTGAAATTCTTAAAAAACAGGGAGTGAATTGTGGATAGCCAATGCGCGTTCGTGGTGTCACTGTTAGCTGGCGCATGGCGTTGCTCCGCCCCCCTTGTCGCCCCTTCCAGGTAGCGAAGCGGCGACGCGGTAGTGAATGACATGCCGGTGGCATGTCAGAGCCGCGCCGTGACCGAGCCGCAGCGAGACGTTGGCGGCCGTTAGGCCGCATGAGGTGTCTCCATACTCGGGCTATTGCCAATAGGCAAGAGAGAACCATGTAAAATTACTTTTTCTCCCTGACATACGCGAAAAAGCCGCTTCGCAGCGGCTTTTTCTTTTTCTATATACGTCTTTTTCATGGAGCGCCGAGGGGGAGGACCGGCACTCTTTATCGCCAGGCGCCGATGGTAAGGCGGCGCCGTTATCGGTTCAATTCCACCACTTATTGAACAGCGATGTCCACGACCGCAGGAATTCTCCCAGCTCACCGAGGCTGTCCGCGTTTCCGCTGAGCCACGAGTTCCACTCGTCGGAATGCTGCTTTGCCCAGGCTTCCCACTTTTCAGGGTACTGCTCGATAAGCTTTCTCCACTCGTCCGGATGCTGTTCCGCCCATGCTTCCCACTCGTCGGCGTAGTTCTCCGCCCATGCTTCCCATGCATCGGCATAGTTCTCGCCCCAGTTTTCCCATGCGTCGCCCTGAGCTTCGCCCCAGGCTTCCCACTTGTCACCGGTTGCTTCGCCCCATGCTTCCCAGCTATCGCCCTGAGCCTCGCCCCAGGACTCCAAGCCGTCGGCAACACTCTCGGCCAGCTCTTCCATGTCGTTTGCAAACTGGCGCATGCAATTCCTGATGCTGCCGCCGTTGGGGCTGACCTCGTAATTGTAGTCATAGCCGCCGAAGGAGAAGCTCACATTGTACACAAGCTCCCCGTCCGCCACATCCACGTCCACATTGACGTCGGGTAGCGCGCCGTCCTCGGCTCCGGCCGCCTTCAGCGCCTCCAGCGCCGCGGTGCCCTCGCTTATGTAATCCGCCGCGCCCGCCGTTCCGCAGGCGACGATATTTTCAATGTCAAGATTCTTCAGCGTTCTCAGCAGGTTCAGGTCGCTGATATTGAGCTTTGCAAGCTCCTCGACGCTCTCGCCGCTCGCGGCGCTGATGGCCGAGACGAACTGGCTCTTGCCCGGGCTTATCGCCAGCGAGCGCGCAAGCTCCGTTACCTCGTCCGTCTTCTGGAGCACCTGACTTATCACCGCGCCGTCGAAATCCGCCGTCTCCATGACCTTGGCCATGGCGGTATCTATGCGCTGCTGAAGCGCCTCGGCCTTGGCGGTGTCGCTGTTATCGACCGTCACGAGGACGGAATTCTTCTCCGGCGTCAGGTAGCCGTTGTCGCGCATCGAGCCGATCACGTCGGCCAGCGCCGCACTGAGCTTTTCGCCGCGCAGTTCAAGATTTGAGAGAATGGCCTGCCCGTCGCCGTTGAGCGCCGCGGCGTCCACGACCTTGTCGCGAGCGTTGAGCCGCAGCTCCACGCTGGGGTTGACGTCCAACGTCACGACCGATGCCACGGCGTTCTCCTGTCCGTTGACATACGCGCCACCGGCGGCAGCACAGATCAGCAGCGCCATCACGGCCGCGATCGAAAGCAGACGCTTGGCGAAGCCGCTTTTCTTCTTCCTGCTCTTCGTCAGGGCAACGACCTTGCCCCGCGGCGCGCTGCATTCAGCCATCACGGAATCGAATATATCCGGCGCGGCGGCGTCAAACGCCTGCTGCACCCTCATTTCAAGCTCTCTGTCAGTCATACAGTTCAGCCTCCTCAAGATATTTCCTCATTTTCTTCACGGCGCGCGAGTATTTCGACAGCACCGTCGCCAGCGGCAGCTCCATAAACTCCGCTATCTCCCTGTGCTTGAAGCCAGCCACGGCGTGCAGCAGGAATATTCTGCGCTCCTCACCGCCGAGCTGCTCCATGCACGCGCGCAGCAGCAGGTGTTCCTCGTCGCCGAGACCGCTGTCCGCACGCAGCAGAGTTTCCCAATCGCAGTCGGGCTGTTCGGCGCGGCGGCTGCGCTCGCGCAGCTTGTGCAGGCAGAGGTTCCGCGTCACGGTCATTATCCACGCCATGGGCTTGCCCTCGCTGCGGTAGGCCTGCGCGGTCTGGTATATGTTCACGTAGCAGTCGTGCAGGACGTCCTCGGCGTCCTGCCGGTTTTTAAGTACGGAGAGGGCATAGGCGAACACCGCGCCGCTGGTGCTGCGGTACAGCACGGCGAAAGCGTCCCCGTCGCACATGGCGACGCGCTCTATGCACCGGTCAAGCTCATCAGCGCCGCTCACGCGCGGCGTCTCCGGTTCCATTTTGTATGCGGCGGGCAGCATCGCGTCCCTCCCTTCGTTTTGCTTTACACCTATATAATACACGAGCAGGGTGTTTTATTGCAATCGGAATAAAATTTTTTGTGTTTGGGTTTTTGGGGGAGGGGGACGGATTAGAGCGCGGAATTTTCTTTTCCCCATTGGCAATAATACACCCCCATCACGGCTCTTTCCACAGCCGGATCACGCCGCGGTCGTTGAGCTGGCACAGCGTGACGAGGATCAGCGGAAACAGCAGCATCCCGATCACGCCCTTGACCCGCCAGCCGATATATATCGCCGTGAGCGAGGCCAGCGGGTCAAGCCCGATCTGATCGCCCAGCAGCTTCGCCTGCGCGCAGCTGCGCACAAGGTTCGTCACGCCCCAGCTGATCAGCAGCCCGATCCCGCGCGCCGCCGCGCCCGACAGCAGGCAGTACGCCGCCCACGGCAGCAGCACCGTCCCCGTGCCGAACACAGGCAGCGCATCGACCAGCGCCGTCACCGCGGCGATGACCGGTGCGCCGCGGACGCGCAGCAGCAGGAATCCAATAAGCAGCTCGAAAAATGTCATCAGCATCAATATCAGCTGCGCCCGCAGCCAGCCGCCGAAGCTGCCTTTCAGATTGCCGCCGAAGCCGGAAAAGCGCCGCCGAAGCCCCGCCGGTATCTGCGCGGCGAGAAATGCCGTGAGCTGCGGGTACGACGCGGAGGCGAAATACGTCCCGATCCCGGCCGTGACGGCGAACAGCAGTGTGTCCGGACTTGCCTGCGCCGTGCGCGCGACAAGCTCCAGCCCCCACTGCGACAGCGCCGCCGGAAGCTTATACAGGCTCTCGCCGAGCGAATCGAGCGCGCTCTCAAGATATCCGCTCACGCCCTGCGGCGCGGCGGCGATGTACTCCAGCATCCGCGCCTCCAGCCGCGCCAGCGTCTGCTCCGCCGAGGCCACCAGCTCCGGCACCTGCCGCGCAAAATCCGTCAGCATATCCACGCCCTTCGACGCGAGCGCATACACCGCCCCTGCCGCGGCTGCCAGCACCGCGAGCGTCACAAGCCCCGCGGCCACACTCCTGCGCCAGCCGTGCCGCGCCAGAGCCCCGACCGCCGGTTCCATCAGCGCCGCCGCGCCGAGCGCCACGAGAAACGGCGCGAGCCACGGCAGCAGAAAGCGCAGCGCCAGCCACAGCGCCGCGATGACGAGCGCCCAGCACAGCGCCGCCCAAAGATATTTTGCGAGCCTCTCGGGCATTGTCTCCCCCTCTCCCTGCCTTCCTTGTTATATATAGAAAGCGCATCCAGGCGCCCCACATGTTCCACACCCATCCTTGCCACATCTGCCGGAAAATATTCGCTTTAACCCCTGAGCCGGGGCGCGTATATAATGTACTGACGGCGAAAAGCCGCGCATCGGAGCCGGGGCATCGGCTCCGCGGCAAAAAATGTATTCGGAGGATGCCATGCTGATAGTGCAGAAATTCGGCGGCAGCTCTCTGGCCGGGACAGAGCGTCTCCGGCGAGCCGCCGGCATAGCTGCCGAGGCTCGCCGAAGGGGGCACAGCGTTCTGGTCGTGGTGTCCGCCATGGGCGATACGACAGATGAGCTGCTGGATATGGCACACGAGATAAGCTCGCAGCCGCCCGCACGCGAGCTGGACGCACTCATTTCGACTGGTGAGCAGCAGTCCGCGGCGCTCATGGCCATCACGCTCGAGAGCATGGGGCTTGCGGCGCGCTCGTTCACCGGCTGGCAGGCCGGCATAATCACCGACGGCAGCCACGCCGAGGCGCGGATAGAGATGATCGCGGCGGGCGAGCTTGCCGCTGCGCTTGAACGCGGCGAGATCGCCGTGGTCAGCGGGTTCCAGGGCGTCAGTCCGGAGGGCGGTATAACAACGCTCGGCCGCGGCGGCTCGGACACGACTGCTGTCGCGCTGGCAGCGGCGCTCGACGCGGAGCGCTGCGAGATATACACGGACGTGGACGGTATATACACCGCCGACCCGCGCATTGTCAGCGGTGCGCGGCGGCTTGAGGAAATAGATTTCCGCGACATGCTGCTGCTCGCGGGCGCAGGTTCGCAGGTGCTGCACGATCGGTCGGTCGCGCTGGCGCTGGCGAACGACGTGGAGATACGGCTGCTGTCGTCGTTTGAGCTGGGCCGCGGTTCGCGCGTGCGGCTGCTTGCAGACGCGGAGCGTCCGGACTACGCGGGTGTGACCCGCAGCGAGGCGCGCAGTGAGATCACGCTTGTGGGGCGCGCAGCCGGAACGGCGACGCTGTCTGAGCTTGTAATTGCGCTGTCGAAGTCTGGCATTCCGGTGCTGTCCGGCAGTTCTGGCGAGGGCTGGGTCACGGTGCGCGTCGCCCCTGCGCAGATGATCCCAGCGCTTGAGCTGACCCACACAGCGTATCTGAGGCAGCGTGCCGAGTGATAGCGCGGATAGGCTGTTTTAGCGCGTTGAGTAAGTGAAAAATAACCCACGGATTGCAGTCAGCAATCCGTGGGTTATTGGTGTCGTAGAGTAGTGTCTGCAGCGCAGCAAATGGTAAAGACGGGTTATCACCCGTCTTTCTTTTTGTTCTTTTCGGAGGCTATGCGTATCACGCGGCGAACGAAGAGCCACAGCAGGAGGAAGCCCGCCGTGATTATCACCGCGCCCATAACATGTGCAAGCTCCGGACCGGAGCCGCCTGTGCCGCTGCTGATGAGCACCTTGCCGTCGATGCTCAGTTCGCGCAGGAGCCGTCTGCCGGAGCTGTCCGCCGGAGTGCATCGCACCTGCGCGTTCCGCCCCTCGTAGCTCTCGCTGCGCATACACTCCGGCAGGCGGTTAAAGATATATTCCGAGCCGAACTTATCGCGCAGGACATAGAAGCTGTCCCCGCCGCTGCTCTCGATCTCGACCGAGCCGACAATTATATTCTTCGTCACCAGCGTCTCGTCGCCGCCGCTGTCCGGCTGCGAATACACGTACATTCCGGCCAGCATCAGCGCAACCGCACCCAGCAGCGTCAGCGCCGTAGCAAAATATTTTTTCATTTCCCCGCCCCCAAGCAATAATTGTTCGGTAGTATTATGCCAAATATTCCCGTTTGTTATACAAGCGGAACGGCATATCCCCTACGGGCATATCAGGGCGCGGGCATGAACTCCGCATTGATATTGGACGCAAAAAAGCCAAGCGGCAAGCGCCGCTTGGCTTTTTCAGAACAAATATTTACTGCTCTCTTGCAGCTTCCATACCGGCGATAAGAGCCTTCTTATTGCCTTCGAGGAAGCGAGCCTTGCGCTCGCCAAGCTCAATGCGGATAGCCTCGGTCATCTTATCGATATCAACGATCGGCTCCTTCTCCAGCATTGCGCCGAGGATGGCGACGTTCGCGCCCTTGGGATTGCCGACTGCCTCGGCGATGCGGTTAGCGTCGCAGTAGACAACGGTGATATCGTCACGGGTGGACTTGCGCTCGATGATGGAGCTGTTGACGACCAGCAGTCCGCCGGGCTTGACATGCTCCTCGAACTTATCGAGAGAGGGCAGGTTCATCGCAACGATGACGTCGGCCTTGTCGACCAGCGGGGAGGCGACGTCCTTATCGCTGACGATAACGGAGCAGTTCGCGGTACCGCCGCGCATTTCGGGGCCGTAGGAGGGCAGCCAGGAGACGTGCTTGCCGTCCAGCATTGCGGCCATGGCAACGAATTTGCCGATCAGGAGCATACCCTGACCGCCGAAGCCTGCAAAAATAAACTGTTTCATCATAATTATTCAGCAGCCCCCTTGTCTTTATATACGCCGAGAGGATAGTAAGGGATCATGTTCTCTTCCAGCCACTTCATCGCCTCGATGGGATTGAGACCCCAGTTCGTAGGACAGGTGGACAGCACTTCGATAAGGCAGAAGCCCTTACCCTCAAGCTGATACTGGAAAGCCTTCTTGATGGCCTTCTTGGTCTTGATGATGTTGGCGTTGTTGTTGACAGCGCAGCGCTCAATGTAGTACGAGCCGGGAACCGCCGCGAGCATCTCGGAGATCTTGATGGGCGCGCCGCACCAGTTCTCGTCACGGCCGTAGGGAGAGGTGGTGGTCTTCTGGCCGACCAGAGTGGTCGGAGCCATCTGGCCGCCGGTCATGCCGTAAATGGCGTTGTTGACAAATATGGTGGTGATCTTCTCACCGCGGTGCGCGGCGTGAACGATCTCGGCAGTACCGATGGAGGCAAGGTCGCCGTCGCCCTGATAGGTGAAGACCAGAGTGTCGGGCTTTACGCGCTTGACGCCGGTTGCGACTGCGGGGGCGCGGCCATGCGCGGCCTCGTACATGTCGCAGTTGAAATACTGATATGCGAAGACGGAGCAACCGACAGGCGCGACGCCGATGACGTTGCCGTCAAGCTTCAGCTCATCGATAGCTTCCGCCACCAGGCGATGGATAATGCCGTGGTTGCAGCCGGGGCAGTAATGGAACGGCTTGTCAGTCAGCAGACTGGTTTTTTCAAATACTACGGACATTTATTTACCCTCCTTCATTGCGAGGATCTTAGTGACGATCTCTGCGGTGGTAGGCATCTGGCTGCCGCAGTGACCGAAGAAATCGGCGGGCTTTGCGCCGTTGAGTGCAAGCTTGACATCCTCAAGCATCTGGCCTTCGTTGCACTCGACATCGAGCACGGCCTTGACGTTTTCATGGCCTGCGCACTCGGCAAGAGCCTTGTACGGGAACGGCCACACGGTGATGGGACGGAAGAGGCCGACCTTGATGCCCTGCTCACGCAGCTCATCGACGGCGGACTTGGCGATACGGGCAACGGTACCGAAAGCGGTGATAATGAACTCGGCGTCCTCGGTCTTGTATTCCTCGGACATGCACTCGTTGGCCTCGATCTCACGGTAGACCTTCTGCAGCTCGTCGTTATGGATGGCCAGATCCTCGGTGTTGATGTAGATGGAGTTGATCTGGGCGCGCTTTGCGGGATCATCGCCGGGCTTCCAGCCGGTGGCTGCCCAGGGCTTCTTCTCGGGATCGATCTTGAAATCAACCATCTCGGGCATCTCGACAGGCTCCATCATCTGAGCGATGATGCCGTCGGCGAGAAATAGGACAGGAACACGGTACTGCTCGGCCTTTTCAAAGGCGAACATCATGATGTCGATAGCTTCCTGAACGGAGGCGGGAGCGTAAGTCAGCAGATGGTAGTCGCCGTTGCCGCCGCCCTTGACGCCCTGAAAATAGTCGCCCTGAGAAGCCTGAATGTTGCCGAGGCCGGGGCCGCCGCGCATGACATTGAGGATGACGCAGGGCAGCTGCGCGCCGGCGCAGTAGGATATGCCTTCCTGCTTGAGGCTGATGCCGGGGCTGGAAGAAGAGGTAATGGCGCGGGCGCCGGTGCCGGCTGCGCCATAGATCATGTTTATTGCCGCGACCTCGCTTTCGGCCTGGAGGAAGCAGCCTCCGACCTCGGGCATACGTGCGGACATGTACTCAGGTATCTCTGTCTGCGGGGTGATAGGATAGCCGAAGAAGAAACGGGCGCCTGCGCGAATAGCGGCTTCCGCGATTGCTTCGCTACCCTTCATAAGAGTCAATGCCATTTTCTTTTCCTCCTTATTCCTTCTCTATCCTGATCGCTATATCCGGACAAGTACGTGCGCAGGATGCGCAGCCTATGCAGGCTTCAGGGTTAACTACTTCTGCGGGGTGATAGCCTTTCGCGTTGAGCTTGGTCTTGGACAGCGCCAGTACGCCCTTGGGACATGCCCTTGCGCACAGGCCGCAGCCCTTGCAGACAAGCTCGTTGATCGTCACCTTAACCATGAGATAACCTCTTTTCTGTAAAAAATTTTGCTTGCTTATAACAAACCGCCGAAGCGGATTCGTCCTATTTTTCGTCCAGCCCTTTTATCCAGCTGTCCCAATCTCGGTGCATATATGTATCTATGGGCATCGGCGTCCCGATATACTTCGGGTCATGCCCCTCGGCGAGGAAAATGTCCAGCATTTCCTTGCGTCCGGACGTATACAGCACCGGCACGCCCGTTATCTCCGACACCTGCTTTATCATCTCGTAGCCGTCGCGCAGCTCGGCGGGAGTCGTCATCTGGGCAAGGTTCGTATTGTTTATCATGCCGGTTATCTTCAGGCGGGAGTGTATCTGCATCTCCTCCTGAAGATGGATTATCTTCTCAACCGTGCCGGCCAGCGGGCGGCGGATGTTCACAACATTCAGCACTTCAAGCGAGCCTGGCTCGAGGTCAACAAAGTCCTGATGATAGCGGCCAAGCGCAGTGGAACCCACAGCGTCGCCGCCGACATCGAACACGACCGTGTCCCAATCCATGTCAAACGCGGAGGCGACCTCCGCCGGCAGGGACAGCGTCTCGATGCCGGAGCAGGCATAGTTCGGGGAGACAAGGCGTATCTCCTTCATCTCCGTCATTTTGCCGTGCTCGGTCAGGCGGAAATAGGTGTTCACCATGTCAAGATCCAGCAGCTCCGTGCGTCCGCCCTCCGCTGCCGCGTTTATGGCGAAATTCAGCGCAAGCTCCGTCTTTCCGCTGCCGTAATTTCCGATAAGAACATAGACCTTTTTCATAGCGCGCCTCACTAATAATTCTCTAACGATTACCATTTTATCACTGCATAACATATGCGTCAATGAATAATAATGACGATTTTTGCCCTGTTGCTAGTTGCAAAATGACGAAGTACAAAATCATTTGTTTTTATTTTCACGCATATTCTTCAATTTATGCCTTTTTGTGCTTTTATTTTAAATAATTCCATTTCCGCACTTGATTCTCGGATGCAAAAACAGATCGCCATCTGGAATAAAAATCACCGATGACGATCTGTTTGAACTGCACCCCATTTGTTAGACAGTATGATATACTATCTAAGAAGTGGGGTGT
>ERZ772876.764-NODE-764-length-38880-cov-9.913999_pt1 | contig 38880 bp, 29 predicted proteins | sample MGYA00580584_ERZ772876 | MGnify/ENA primary metagenome ERZ772876 (study PRJEB29015, sample SAMEA2737728) | human gut metagenome | biome: human gut; feature: human-associated habitat; material: faeces | place: China | collected 2012 ... | reverse complement strand
CCTCGAGGCCAGCATTCTTGGCGATCTGGCGCAGAGGAGCTTCCAGAGCCTTCAGGACGATCTTAGCGCCGGTGCGCTCGTCGCCTTCCAGCGTATCGCACAGCTCACGGACAGCGGGGATGGCGTTGATGGGAGCAGTGCCGCCGCCAGCAACGACGCCTTCCTGAACAGCAGCCTTGGTTGCGTTCAGAGCATCCTCGATGCGGAGCTTCTTGTCCTTCATCTCGACCTCAGTAGCAGCGCCGACCTTGATGACAGCCACGCCGCCAGCCAGCTTTGCCAGACGCTCCTGCAGCTTCTCGCGGTCGAAGTCGCTGGTAGCGGCCTCGATCTGGTTGCGGATCTGACCGATGCGGGATGCGATAGCGTCCTTGTCGCCAGCGCCGCCCACGATGGTGGTGTTCTCCTTGGTGACCTTGACCTGACGGGCATGACCCAGCATGTCAACGGTAGCGTCCTTCAGCTCGTAGCCGAGGTCTGCAGAGACAACCGTGCCGCCGGTCAGGGTAGCAATATCCTGCAGCATCTCCTTGCGGCGGTCGCCGAAGCCGGGAGCCTTGACAGCCACGACGTTCAGGGTGCCGCGCAGGCGGTTGACGATGAGGGTGGACAGAGCCTCGCCCTCAATGTCCTCGGCCACGATGAGCAGCTTCATGCCGTTCTGCATGACCTGCTCCAGCAGAGGAACGAGGTCCTGAATGACGCTGATCTTCTTATCGGTGATGAGGATGGCGGCGTTGTCCAGAACAGCCTCCATCTTGTCGGTATCGGTGACCATATAGGGGGTCAGGTAGCCGCGGTCGAACTGCATACCTTCGACGATCTCGTTGTAGGTCTCGGCAGTGGTCTTGTTCTCCTCGATGGTGATGACGCCGTCGGAAGTGACCTTCTCCATAGCCTCGGCGATGAGACGGCCGATCTCGGGGTCGCCTGCAGAGATGGTGCCGACGCGGGCGATGTCGTTGGAGTCCTTGACCTTCTGGCTGTGTGCCTTGATGGTCTCGACGGCCTTAGCAACAGCCTTGGTCATGCCGCGGCGGATGTCCATCGGGTTTGCACCAGCGGTGACATTCTTCATGCCCTCGGTGACCATAGCCTGTGCCAGAACGGTCGCGGTGGTGGTACCGTCGCCTGCGGCGTCGTTGGTCTTGGTAGCGACCTCACGCACCAGCTGTGCGCCCATGTTCTCGAACTCGTCCTTCAGCTCGATCTCCTTTGCGATGGTCACACCGTCGTTGGTGATGACGGGGGCGCCGAACTTCTTGCTCAGCACCACGTTGCGGCCCTTGGGGCCGAGGGTGATCTTAACAGTATCTGCCAGAGTGTCGATACCGGCACACAGTGCCTTGCGGGCTTCCTCGCCCTGCTTGATCTGCTTAGCCATATTTTATCGCTCCTTCGTAAAAGCTTGATTGTCCAGTGTGAGGGAAAGACGCTTACTCCACGATAGCCAGAATGTCGGCCTGACGCACGATGGTGCATTCTTCGCCGTCCACCTTGACCTCGGTGCCGGAGTACTTGCTGGTGAGCACCTTGTCGCCCACCTTGACAGTCATCTTGACTTCCTTGCCGTCCACGACACCGCCGGGGCCAACGGCCACGACCTGTGCCACCTGGGGCTTCTCCTTGGCGCTGCCAGTCAGGATGAGGCCGCCCTTGGTGGTCTCCTCGACTTCAACAGTCTTGATAACAACACGGTCTGCAAGAGGAATGATCTTCATCGTTCTTGCCCTCCTATTATAAATATAAAAGATAAACTGTTTTATGTCCCGTGGGCTTTGCCCTTCCGGTTATTTAGCACTCTTTTTCCTTGAGTGCTAAGTGTATTGTACTCATCTTGGAGTCAAAAATCAAGGGGTTTTGCAAATTTCTTTGTTAAGTTTTTATGTCCTTTCCATGAGCCTGTCGAGTGTATGCTCTTTTTGCCCTCGCCATGTACGAACAATGTACGCTCCATCTACCTTTCAGATAACAAAAAACGCACCCGTCATAAGACCAGTGCGTTAAACTATAGGGGGATCATCTCTCTATTTGGGCAATTCCGGTTCACCTTCATATTTTCGCTCCGAAGCACAGTGCAGTCAAAATACTTGACTTCGTCAAGTAACGGTGCTATAATGCTTTCCATTCAAAAGCAAAAGGAGTTGACGAAATGGAGCCATCCACGGTATCTTCCTGCATTCTGACCCTGCACAGAGAGTTTGCCGCTTACACGACCCAGCGGTTACAGGAACTGGGTCTGAGTTTCGGGCTGATATATTTTGTCATTTATGTAGGAAAGCATCCGGATTGTACGCCTTCGGAGCTGACCAAAGATCTGCATCTGGATTGGGGCCACTCCCAGCGCAGCCTGAACAAGCTGGCCGAAGACGGCTTTCTGACGAAAGAAAAGAATGGGCGCAGCTACCACCTGAAGCTGACCCAGAGGGGTGAAAACGCCTTTGTGATCTGTCATCAGGTCTTTATCGACTGGGATGCGCAGAGTCTGGGCGGACTGACAGCGCAGGAGCGGCAGCAGCTGCTGACATTACTGCAAAAAACAGTGCAAAAGAAAGTGTGCAAATGATGTACGAAACGATTCTAAGCCCGATCCATTACGGTGGGATGCAGCTGAAAAACCGCATCATTTTTGCGCCGACAACATTCGGGCTGTCGGATGAAGAATACCTTGCAAAGATCCGTGCCATTGCACAGGGCGGCTGTGCCATGATCATCGTGGGCGATGTCCCGGTGGGCAAAAGCAAATTTGAAAAATCTCTATTTGACCCCAAAGGCTTTGAATTCTACCAGCAGGTCGTGAAAATCGCCCATGATGCGGATTGCAAAGTCTGTGCCCAGCTGCACCAGAGCGATTCCAACCTGCTGGCGATGTTCAAATACATTCCCGGTCTGCTGCTGAAAAAAATCACCCCGGACCAGCTGCGGGAAAAGCTGAACGCCGAAGTCTCTCCTTACATTACAAAGATGTCCAAACGGAAGATCCGGACCATCATCAGCGGGTTTGGAAAAGCGGCGGTGCTGGCAAAACAGGCCGGTTTTGATATGATGCAGGTGCATGGCGACCGGATGTGCGGCAGTTTCAGTTCGGCCATCTTCAACCACCGCACCGATGAATACGGCGGCAGCGCAGAAAACCGCGCCCGTTTTGCGGCGGAAGCGGTCTCGGCTGTCCATGCGGCGGTTCCGGGGATGTCCATTGATTACAAGCTGGCCGTCCGGCAGGAAAACCCGCACTTTGGCAATGCCGGTGTGGTGGAAGAAGAACTACCGGTGTTCGTTCCGCTGCTGGAGCAGGCGGGTGTGACCAGCTTCCATGTAACGCTGGCAAACCATTCCGCCTTGGAAAACACCATCCCGCCCGCCGATCATCCCTATTTCAGCCAGCCGGGATGCTTCCTCAAATTCTGCGATGAGGTGCGGCAGTACACCGAGCTGCCCATCTGTGGTGTCGGTGGTCTGAACGACCCGGATCTTGTGGAGCAGCAGCTCGCCAGCGGACGCATCCAGTGCGCCGCCATGAGCCGCCAGCTTCTGGCAGACCCGGATTGGGTGAACAAGCTGAAAAACGGACAGGCGGAACAGATCCACCGCTGTCTCCGCTGCAATAAGAAGTGTCTGGGCGGGCTGATGGCACATCAGGGAACTCGCTGTGTTTATGATGCTTTGCGAGAAAAAGAAGCAAAAAACGTATAAACCCACCCGACAAAAAATCACGATATACTTAACAAAAAGACATTCACAAAGGAGAAGTTATGAGTTACGCGATCGTATACAGCAGCAAAACAGGCAACACAAAAATCTTGGCAGATACGCTGCACGACTGCCTGCCGCAGGAAGGCTGCGATTATTTCGGCATCCCGGATCCTGCTGCCATGGAAGCGGACACCCTTTATGTGGGCTTCTGGACGGACAAGGGAAATGCCGATGAAAGCACTTCGGACTTTTTGAAGCAGCTGCACGGCAAAAACATCTTTCTCTTTGGCACTGCCGGCTTCGGCGGCAGTAAAGAATACTTTGATAAGATCTTGAAAAAGGTGGAGCATTCGCTGGACAAGAGCAACACTGTTTTCGGCTGCTATATGTGTCAGGGCAAAATGCCGATGTCCGTACGCCAGCGGTACGAAGAGATGAAAAAGCAGCCGATCCATCTGCCCAATCTGGATGCCATGATCGAGAATTTTGACAAGGCTCTTTCTCACCCGGATGCGGATGACCTGGAGCAGCTGAAACAGGCTGTAAGATAACGGAAAAGGCGGCGGCTTCCCTTGACAAGGAAGGCCGCCGCCTTTGTTGATCATCCGATGAGCCCCTAAAGAAAAGTACAGGGCGCTTCTCATACTTTCATTTTACACGCTGGCACGCTGGGCCATGAACCGCTCATAGGCCGGTTTGGGCAGCAGGACGCGCCCGGCCAGCGGCTTGAGCTGGGCGGTGATGGCGTCGCAGGGAGCGCACTCGCCGTCGGCAGTCGCCACGATAGGGCCGCGTCCGTCTGCCGGGCGCAGGGAGACGCACTTTGCCCGGCGGTAGATGAAGTAGGGCTTCGCCTGTTCCGTCAGCTCACCGTTCTGGAAGTGCCTGCCGCTCTTGTACATCCCCAGCAGGCGGGCGATCGTCAGGCGGCTCACCCTGCGGATGATGAAGACGTCCAGCCAGCCGTCGTCGGGCTGAGCCTCGGGGGCTGCATAAAAGCCGCCTCCATAGGTGCGGCCATTGCAGACGGCACACATCAGGCAGTCCACCGTCAACTCCTCACCGTCGATGGTGAAGGTCACGTTCCGGCCGATGTGGCCGCAGAGCTGCTTGACGATGGAGAGTGCATAGGCCATCTCGCCGCCGCAGAACGGGATGCGCCGGAACTGCGGGATGCCGTAAGCCACCTGCGCATCGAGCCCGGCGGCGCAGATGGTCGCCGAAAGGCCGAGGTCGGTCTGCATCAGATCAATGTCCACCTCGCTGCCCGCCAGCTGGGCGTCGAGGTCATTGAACTCTTCCCGCGTGCCGTAGGTGCGCAGAAAATCGTTGCCGCTGCCAAAGGGCAGACACCCCACCGCCGCGAGGCTGCACCCCTGCGCCCCTGTCAGCGCCTCGTTGAAGGTGCCGTCGCCGCCCGCTGTCCAGATGCGCACCGGCTCACCGTCGGCCTGCGCGGTGTGCGCCGCCTCAGCGGCCAGCTCCCGGGCATGGCCTGCGTACCGGGTCACAACGACCTTCCGTTTTTCCGGCGGGATGCCCGCCCGCTGGGCTGCGGCCTGGATGGCCGGGGCCAGCTCAGCAGTGCAGTCCCGCTTACCGGCGGTGGGGTTGAGCAAAAACAGATAGCGCATTCGGCTTCCTCCTCTGGTGATTCCTGCCCTCTATCATAGCGGAAAACCAGAGCAGATGCAAGAGCTTTTCAGCCGACACCCGCCGTCTGCGTCTCCTGCACCACGATCGTGCCGTCCTCGGTGCAGTCTGCCGTCCAGTGCTGTCCGAGGCTCACACTGCCGGAGGCGATCTGGTCGGCGAAGGCCTGCTCCACGGCCCGGTCTACCTGTCGGCGCAGCTCTCGCGCGCCATAGGGCGAATGTGCTTTTGCCGCCAGCGCCGGGCCGACCCGGGCCGTGTGGGTCAACTGATAGCCGCTGCGGGCAGCACGCTCTTCCAGCTGGCCCAGCAGCTTTTCGGCGATGGAGCAGAGGCTCTGCTCCTCCAGCGGGCGGAAGACGATGAGCTCATCCAGACGGCCCACCAGCTCCGGCCGGAACCACTTTTTCGCCTCGGCAACGGCGGCTTCCGACTGCTTTTCAAAGGCGGCTTCGCTTCCCGCCCCGAAGCCCAGCGGTGCGCTCTGCCCGGCGAGGAATCGTGCGCCGAGGTTGGAGGTCAGCAGGACGATGGTATTGCGGAAATCCGCCTTGCGGCCCATGGAGTCGGTCAGCTGGCCGTCCTCGAGCATCTGCAGGAGCACATTCTGAATATCCGGGTGCGCCTTTTCGATTTCGTCAAAGAGCACCACGCTGTAGGGACGGCGGCGGACGGCCTCAGTGAGCTGACCGCCCTCGTCGTGGCCCAGATAGCCCGGAGGCGCACCCAGCAGACGCGCCACGGTGTGCTGCTCCTGATACTCCGACATATCGAACTTGAGCAGGGCCTTCTCGCTGCCGAACCAGCTCTCCGCCAGTGCCTTTGCCAGCGCAGTCTTACCGACACCGGTAGGCCCGAGGAAGAGCATCGCACCGATCGGCCGGCCCGGCTCCCCCAGCCCGGTGCGGCTGCGCCGGATGGCCCCGGCCACGGCAGCGACAGCCCGGCTCTGGCCCACGACTTCGGCGTTCAGGCGCTCTTCGAGGCGGGCCAGACGTTCCCGCTCCTTTTCGCCCACCCGTTCTGCCGGGACGCCGCTGGCCTGCGCCACCACCCGGGCAATTTCCTTCCGGCTGAGGACGGGGTCTTTCTCCCCTTCCCGTTCGGCCCGGATGCGCACCGCCGCGCAGGCTTCGTCCACGAGGTCGATGGCCTTATCCGGCAGACAGCGCCCCGGCAGATACCGCACTGAAAGCTCCACGGCTTCCCGCAGGGCTTCGTTGGGCAGGCGGACGCCGTGATACCGCTCGTAGCGGGGTGCCAGACCTTCCAGTATATCCACGGCCTGCTTCGGCGTAGGCTCTTCGATTTGGACGCGGCCAAATCGGCGCTCGAGGGCGGCGTCCTTCTGGATGTGGGTGCGGAATTCCTGATTCGTCGTCGCGCCGATGAGCTGCAGCTCACCCCGGGCCAGCACCGGCTTTAAGATGCTGGCCGCGTCGATAGCCCCCTCTGCCGCACCGGCGCCGACGATGGTGTGGAACTCATCCACGAAGAGGATGGCGCTGCCGTCCCGGACGAGTTCTTCCAGCAGGTTCTTGAACCGCTCTTCGAAGTCGCCGCGGTACTTCGTACCAGCCACAAGGCTGGCCATGTCCAGCGCCAGCAGACGCCGCCCCTGGAGCATCCGGGGTACCTGCTTGTCGGCGATGCGCTGAGCAAGCCCTTCGGCCAGCGCGGTCTTGCCCACGCCCGGTTCGCCCACAAGGCAGGGGTTGTTCTTCTGGCGGCGGCATAAGATCTCTACCATCCGGTCCAGCTCTTTTTCCCGGCAGAACACCGGGTCCAGCTCGCCGTCCGCCGCCCGGCGGGTCAAATCGCGGCAGTATTTGTCGCTGGCCCGGCTGCCCCGCGGCAGCGACGACGCCGAGCGCGGCTGGATAGGCAGGATGAACTGCCCTGAAAGCTGGCGGCACTCCCTCACCGCCTCGGTGAGCTGGACACCCATGGATGCCAGCATAACGCCCGCAGCGCAGTCGGTGTCTTCCAGCATGGCGCAGAGCAGATGCTCCGGCTCGGCCCGGCTCAGGTGGGCGTTCTGCGCCCCGATGATGGCGTAGTCCATTGCCCGGCGCAGGTCCGCCGCCATATCGCCCCGGGCAAGCCTGGTGACCGAACCATCCCGCCCGGCGGACAGCTGACGCCGCACTTCCAGCTCCGAGATGTTCTTCCCGGCCAGAAAGCGGGCCGCCGGGCCGCCGTCCGCTTGCAGCATCGCCCACAGCAGGTGGCCGGTGTCTGCCTTTTTGCAGCCCAGCCCTCCGGCCAGCTCCACCGCCTTATCCAGCAGCTGCCCCGCCTCCCGGGAGAAGCCCTTATATCGTCCTTTGCCGAATGCGTCCCAAATGCTCATTTGCCTGGCTCCTATCTTCCGTATTGCCCTGTTGCATCAAGAAACAGTATAGCCCCGGCAGGCGAGAAAAAATCAGAGCTTTGTGTCGCACCGGCCCAAAAACGCACCGAGAGATAAAATAAAAAAGCCATCTGAACGAATCAGATGGCTTTCTGGTTGACCTTACACTCCCCGAGTCGAACATCCTCGTCACTGTTTTGGGGTCAGGATTTTGTATCTCTCGTTCTCTCTCTTAACGTAACACCGCCCCTCTCCCAGAGCAATTCCGGGGGGGAGGGGCGAGGAGCAGCGCGACGCCATCTTTGGCACCGGCAGTGAGGACGCAAAGGATGTGCAGGCTACGGTCTACATCCCGGGTCCGCTCGCCGAAAAGATGGCAGCTCGGATAGATGCAGAGCAGTGCAACCGAAATGAGCTTATCCTGCAGGCGCTGCGGGAATATCTCAAGTAAACAAACCCCCGATGCTCCAAACAGAGCACCGGGGGTTTGTTTTATCCAATAATTTTATCAATGCCTTTCAGGCCGTATGGAGTGCTTGCCATGATGGCTTCCTCTTAACTCATGCTTAAATCAACATTTTCGATTTCTGCACGGACTTCGAGTGCATGGAGATAATTCCCCATAGCCGCTTTTTGCTCTCTCAAAAGAGCCAAAGAACAGGACGGCGTAAAATTCAAAGTTCCGGCCTCGTACTGGATAGTCATGCGGTGCAGCTTTTCATAGCGGATTTTGGTCTGGTAATACTCCGCGCGAAAACGCTCCTTATAATCGCTGCTGAACATCATTTCGACAGTGTTTCTCAAGTCCATGTATTATGCCTCCTTACTGCTTTTCCAGCGCCGCCTTTGCCCGGTCAAAGAAAAACTGGATGACCGCTCCGATGGTCTCATCGGTGATGGCCCACGAGATGAATCTGCCATACTTGCTGTTATTCAGGGCCGCTCTCAGCACCTTCGTCACCCACGCCTTGCGCTCTGCGCCTCTCTTTGTCCCCTGGATCTCTTTCTCAGCCATCTCGATGAGGTACAGCACCTGCGGCTTTACCGCTGCGCCATAGCCCAGCCGGACGCAGCCCAGGGCGTAAAAGATAAAGCCGCCCAGCATGAGAACTGCCGCCACCGGGGCGGGCAGGATGCTCAGAAGTTTACTCACTGCTGTCTCCATGTTTAGTCGCTCCTTTCATAAGGTACTTAAGGATGTTCTGATGGCACGCTTCCATGCCGTCATGGTTGTTTCCCGAGAGCTGCGCTTCCAATAGGTTCTGCACACCGTCCAGGATCAGCAGGACAAGGTCATCGAGATTATTGAATCGCCGCATATCCCTGCCCAGTGCATCCTGCACTCCCATCATCCTGGTCTTCAGCAGCTCCACGTCATCCTTCAGGTTTTTTATCTCCTCGTTCTGGGCCTTGTCTGGAGCCTCGGCCAAACCCTTGTACTTTTTCCAGAGATCAACCATCTTGTCCAGCGATGCCACAAACCCGAAGAGGCCGATCATCGCTGCACCTACGACTTTCAACGACTCATACAGTTCCATTACGCCTCCCGGAGCCGGGTCAGCCCCTTTGCTTTGATGATCCGAGGGTAGTTCACCGTCGTCACGTCGAGGTCCACCGGCCCGCTGATGCCCGGCACACGGCCCTCACTGCTGTGCTGGTGGGCGCTGTACTTAAACTGCACCTTCGGGGTCTTGCCCGTGTAGTCCGCCAGCCAGATGTCCCACCGCCCGGCCAGCCTTACCATGTCCAGATGGACGTTGGCGTAGCTCGTGTAGGTGTAGAGCTGGGCGAAGAACCCCATCTTCTCGATCTGCTCGAGGTGGTAGGCCGCGAGGTTGGTCAGGTCGTTCGGCTTCAGCACGGCAAGCGCTTCGTTTTCCAGATCCAACGCCACCGGCATGGTCAGCTCCTTGCCCCGCAGCGCCTGCCGCAATGCAGCCAGCTCTTCGTCAGCCAGCTTCTCAGTGATGGCGTCGGTGTAGTAGTAGACGCCAATATCCAGCCCTGCCGCTTTTGCATTGGTATAGTTGTCCTCGAAGGTGGGGTCGATGTAGGGGACACCGTTGCGATTCCCTACGGCCCGCAGCATCGCGCCTTTGTAGCCTGCCGCTTTTACCTGCGCCCAACCCTCCATTTTGATGATCCCCTGCCACCGGCTCACGTCGATGTACCGGTAGGGCGGGCCGCCCTCCCAGCTGGTGACAGCCTCTGCCTCGGGGACTGCGGGTGCGGGTGTTGCCTCGCCGGTGTCCTGCTTGTCCCCCGGGCCAAAGATGGCCCGCACCAGCTTTTCCAGCAGCTCCAGCAGCTTACCCATCGTAGTCCTCCCCCGTGATCTCCTTGTACTGCTCTGCGGTGATCTCGTCCTCGGCCACCCGCTTGGCCAGCTCCGCTTTGACTCCGGCATGGCGGCGTGCGGGCATCTCTGCCCATGTCTTGGTACCGGCGATGAGCCGGTTTGTCCAGATCTTATCCATTTTGATGTCCTCCTTACTTGTTGACGGCGACGTCCAGCTCGCACAGCGAGTCCTCGATAGCCGCCTGCCGCTCCTGTGATGCCATATCCTGCTCACACAGGGCGTCCTCGATCTCCGCCACGAGGCCGGGCAGCTCCCTGAGCTTCTGCTCCTCTTCCAGCTTCCGGTGGAGCTCTTTCAGGCTCTTTTCTGTTTTGTGCAGACTCATCCGATAACACCTCCGATCATGGTGATATTGCCGCCGACGCCGCTTTCGCCCCGGGTGATCGTCACCTTGTAGTTAAAGGCCGCTCCCTTGGCGGCGGTCTTGTTGGCAAAGGCGTGGTGTGCAAAGGCCCGGCTCTCGCCGCGCTGGATGTCGGTGCAGTTCTCCCACACGGGAGCATCGTCCCGTGCGTTGTTGGTCAGCTCCACGCTGAGGCTCATATCTGCCGGGAAACTGCCCTCCAGCGTCAGCGCAGCCACCGTAATGGTGTCGTCCGCCGTCAGAGGCTGGGCCAGCGAGAGGACGGCACTTGTCACATTTTTGGTAAAGGTAGCGGTCCAGTCCACCGAGCTAATGCCGTCACTCACCGTCAGGGTCAGGGTGCAGGCTCCGTTCGGCACCTGCTGGTAGCCTTCTTTTTCGTTCAGCCAGTCTACCGTAAGGGTGTCGGTGGTCGCTCCGTCCATTCCGGCCGCTGTATGGGTCTCCACGATCACCATGGTGCCGGAGAAGATCAGAGTGGTGTCGTCGCCATAGTAGGCGCTGCCGGTGGCAATATCCACATAGTCGTTCTCCACTACCCAGCCCGGTGTCACAGAGGGCGGGTAGAAGTTGTTGGAGGCGGCGAAATAGAGCTGGTATTCGACGCCCTTTTCCAGCGCGAAATCGCCCATGTCCAGCGCCACGTCGTTGTAGCCGCGGATAATGTCGATGAACTTGTCCACTAGGGCGGTCGTGGAGCCGTACTTGCGCAGGACGATACGCATCGTACCCGGCACATAGCCCTTGACGCGGAACTCCAGCGAGCGGAGCCGTAGGCCCGCTTTCTTGGCAGTCAGCGGCATGAAGAATTCGGATTTGGCGGGATAAGTGTCCCACGCGGGTACGGCTCCCTCGTCGTTGAGTGCCGTCTGCACCTTGATTACCGTGCCGCCCACGTCTGTCTTTACGGCTTTCACCTCTCCATCCAGCTTCTCCGTCACCGTCATGAGGTCGCCGTTAGCATCGGTAACGGTATAGTTGAAGTCGAAGGGTGCGTTCTTCTCCCCCAGATCTACACTGTCTGCGCTGACGGTAGGTGCACGGTTGGTATAGACCGTGCCATCGTTAGAGACAAATAAAGTAGAGGTAAGAATGAAAGCGGGGCGGACATAATAGATGTTTTTGTAGTGACCGTAGGTGTAGACGCCATTGGTATTGACGACCGAGATGTTTTCGGCGCTGTAGGTGTACGGAGAACGCATCCACCAAGCGCCAGCACTGCTGCCGTTGTATGCGATACGCTTGCTGTTGCCGTCGGAACTGCTGGAGAAGTATGCCAGCCGCCTGCCGTCCTTCGGGAAAGAGTCGCCATCCATAACCGTCCAGCCCACTTCATAACCAGACAGCAGGAATACCTTGGTGTTCAGGCCTTTTGCGCCAGTGGCAAGGCTGCCGCCGGAACCAGTGCCGCTCTGGTACGGAATCTTGACCTGCTTGATAGCGTTGCGAATGTCCGCGTCAATCAGGCTGTAGAACGTACTGTCCAGGTAGCTTCGGATGATGGAACTAGCGTAGGAGTTATTGTATTCGCCGAACTTGGCCGTGGTGTAGAGGCCCTTCATCAACACCCACGTTCCATCACAGCTCGAATCATAGATCGTGGAGTCAGGGTTGCCCTGCTGCACGATAAAAAAATCCTCCAGCGCACCGCCCACCTTGATTTTCACGGTGCTGCCAACCGCCATATTACCAAGTCTCGTTGCCATGGTCTATCCTCCTCAAAACTCCACTCTGCTCGCCGCCTTGTTCCACACACCCGTCAGCTCCACGCCGTCAAGCGTGTCAAAGGCCGAAACAAAGCTGATGCCGTTTACGTCTGTGCCATGCACCATCTCCAACAGTTTGATGCGCACGCCGGTGGCCGCAGCGTCCGCTGCCGCGCCGGAGATGGTGAGGGTGGGGTCCACTCTCACGCCGCTCCCCGCCACCGGCCCGGCCACCGCAGCGCTGCCCGCTTCGCCCAGCAGCGTTACCTGCACCCGGATGTCTCCGGAAGGCTTCGCCCTGGCGTAAAAGCGGACAAAGCCGTCCCGCGCCTCGCAGTAGGCCGGGCATCCCGCTTCCTGCGCCGCTGCGCCGTAGTTGTCCGGGTAGGAGCCGAGAGCCGCATAGCCGGTCTTTGCTTCCGGCACCGGTGCGTCCTGCATCAGGGGCCAAGCTCCCTCTGCTTTCTCCCAGCTCTCCGGCGTCAGGGTCACGAGGCGGCTTCCCCGGTATCCGGCCCCGTCGCCCGCAAGGCCCGGATACAGCACCTCACCGGCGCTGTTGTAGATAGGTTCACTCATCCTTCTTCACCTCCGCTACGGCAGTGATGACGATGTTCCCGCTCACGCTGCCAATGCTCACGCAGCCCTCTCCGGCGTTCCATGCACTTCCGGTCACGTCCTCGCTGCCCATCTTCACGTTCACCTTGGTCAGGGTGTACCCGCTCTCGGCGGTCAGGGCGGCTTTGTAGGCCCGGCCCTTCGCCACCACGACGGCGGTCTGGTCGGTGGTCACATGGCTCAGCCGGTTCACCACGCTGCACCACACCAGTGCCTGGCTCACCGTCACGCTGCATTCGGCCTTTACGCCGCCTGCCGTGGCGCTGATGACTGTGCTGCCCTCGGCCACGCCTCGCACGATGCCGCCGCTCACGGTGGCCACGTCCTCCCGGCTGCTCTGCCACACCACGGTGCGGTCGTCGGCGTTCTCGGGCCGCACGGTAGCCGTCAGCCGGGCCGTGCCGTCCACGCTCAGCTCAAGGGTGCTGCGATCCAGCATCACGCTGCTCACCGGCACCCTCGCCGCCTTTACGGTCACGGTGCAGCTGGCCGTCTTGCCGCCCACGCTGGCCCGGATGATGGCCGCGCCGGCGGCGCGGGCCGTCACCACACCGCCGTCCACCACGGCAGCCTCTTCGTTGGAGCTGGTCCATACGATGCTGCCCTGGGGGATGCTGGTGGGCAGCACCGTGGCCGTCAGGGCGGCAGTCCTGCCCTCTGTCAGCTCCAGCGTCCCGGCGCTCAGCATCAGGCTGGCGGCTCTCAGGCCGTCCTCGGCCACCGTTACGCTGCACGCTGCCTTCACGCCGCCCGCAATGGCCGCGATCTCCGTCGTTCCGGCGCAGATGGCCACCACCTCGCCTCCGGTCACGCTGGCGGTCTCCGGGTCGGCGCTGTACCACACCACAGCCCGATCAGCGGCCTCTGGGCTGACTGTGGCCGTCAGGGCCGCAGTCTCCCCCGGCTTCAATGTCAGGGCGGTCTGGCTCAGGGCCACGGTCTCCACCGGCACCTCTGCCTCCCGCACCCGCACGGCACAGCAGGCATATTTCCCGCCGCTGGCTGCGAGGATGGCCGCAGCGCCTGGCTTTTTGGCCGTCACGGTGCCGTCGCTCACCTCGGCCACGGTCTCGTCGCTGCTCATCCACGCTACGTCGCCCTCCGGGTCGGCGGCTGCGTCCAGCACCGCCGCCTCACCCGCCGTCAGGGTCAGGGCGTCGGTGCTCAGGCTCACCCGCTCCACCGTCGGCTTCACCAGCACGGCGCACTCTGCGCTGCACCCGTCTGCCCGGGCCGTGATCCGTGTCCCGCCGGGGGTCTTTGCCGTAATGACGCCGTCCTCCACCGTGGCCACAGCCTCGTCGCTGCTCTCCCACAGCACGGTCTGCTCCGTTGCATTCTCGGGGCTGATCCGGACTCCCAGCGCCGTCCGCTCTCCCGCATACAGGGTCAGGCTGTCCCGGGTCAGCCGCACGGCCTCCACCGGCACCTCGGCCCATACCCCGCTCAGCTGGTCCAGCAGGGCGTCTGCGGTCTTTGTCTGGTAGGCCGCCTCCCGCAGCAGACGCATCAGCAGGCGGCGCTCCTCCTTTTTCGGGGCAAGGTTCGCTGCCCGGTTCGCTGCCTGAGTGGCAGCGGTGCAGGCGTCCAGCGTCTCATTCGCCGCGCCCAGAGCGCTGGCCGCGCTGGCGGCCGCAGCCGTGATGTCCGCCTGTGTCTTTGCCGCCGCAAGGGCCGCAGCGCTCTCGGCGTCCTCGGCGCTCATCCGCTCCTTCTGGGTGGCGGCTGCGCCTTTCTGGGCGGCATCCATTGCCGCCTGTGCCGTCTTGGCCGCGTCCTTTGCGGCTGCACCCTCGTTCATGGCCGTGTTCACGGCCTGCTGCACCAGCGCCACAAACTGGGCGTATACGCTGGGGTCTACGTCCTCCACCGTACCCGACAGCCCGATGGTGTCATAGCAGTCGTATTTCGCCGGGCAGCTCATGGCCGTGTAGCCGTCCGCACTCTGGGCCAGCAGCATCCACAGCCCCTGCCGGGCGGCAGTAAAGCGGTGGTCGATGGTCACTTCCCGGCTCTCGTCCAGCAGCACCGGCTGGGGCAGCGTGCCGCCCTCCTGCTCGATGTGCAGGGTCACGGCCATCCCGCTCCACTCCTCCGGCAGCGCGAAACTCAGACTCTCCACGCCTGCCGTTCCTACGCCGCCCAGGTGCAGCACGCCCGGCTCGGCCCGCCAGCCCATCCCGCCGAATCGGTCTTTGATGATCCTTACTTTCACTCTGAGGCTCCTTCCTTTGAGAAAGGCTCCCCTCGCCAGGGGAGCTGCTTTGCAGCGCCGCCGTCAGGCGGACTGCAAAGCTGAGAGGTTTCCTTCCGGTCCACTGCCGTTTCTAAAGGTCTCTTCTTCTCCAGCCTACCACGCCCCCTGATTCAAAACTACTGCGGACTTATTCAAGCCCGCACTAGTTTTGTAAGGTCTCGCCGCAGGCGAGCACGGGTTGCGGCTCCCAGCATCTGCTGCGCTGCCGCTTGCATCTTGCTGGCCGCTGCCCCAACAGCTCCTCCCTGTTTCGGCCACTGGCCGCGGTCGTCGCCGTTGCAGACTTATCCAGATATACAAAAAGGGCAGACGCCCCGGTCCATCACCAGAGCGCCTGCCCTTATCTTATTTCACTCCCTCCCACCAGTTTCTCTCGTCCTTCGCCTTCTCGGCCTTCTTGTCCGCAGCGCTCACCCACTGGGTAAAGTTCTTTTCCTCGTACAGCGGGTTTCCGTCTGCGTCCTCGAGGGCCAGCAGCTTCTTCTCCAGCTTCTCCCGGTCCCGGTCGCTTCCGGCCAGATACTCCTCCTTCACGCTCTCCGTGATCTTGCTCTTGATGCTGCCCTTGTCCTTGCCTGCGGTCAGCAGCCGGTTTATTTCGGCCTGCACGTCCTTCGCCCGGCCATTTTCCACTTCGTCCAGGAGCGCGTCGTATACGCTGCCGTCCTTGCTGCCCGCCAACAGTTCGTCCGCCTTGCCGTCCACCGCCTTGTTCACCACGTCGATGAGCTGCGCCCGCCGGGCCGCGTCCGCTTTGCCCTTGGCTCTGTCCGTCGCGGGGGCGACGCCCAGCCCCTCCCGCAGTTTCTCGAATACGGCCTGCCGGGCCTTTTCCTCTGCCCGGGTCTTCCCGGCGTTCCGGGCCTCAGCCGCCGCCAGCACGTCGGCGTCGTACTGCTTCAACCGCCTTGCCAGCTCGCTGTCCACCTTGTCCGTCTTGTTCATCTGTTCCAGCTTCTTCATCGCCGCAGCAGCCTCCTCGCTGTCCCCACTCTGGATGGCGTTGTACAGCCGGTCGTACTGCCCGGTGGCCGAAGAGGGTGCAGAGCTAAAGCTAAACCCTTCGCCTCTGCCGATGGCCTGTGCATCCTCCCAGTAGCCTTCAAACGCCTGCATCACCTTCCGGATGTTGGCCGCCGGTACGCCGTACAGCTCAAGGCCGCACTGGATGTCCTTCAGCACCGCCTTGTTCAGCTTCTGGTGGTGCGCCGCCAGCTCTTCCTCGCTCATCTCGCCGGTGTCCGTCCGCAGCAGCTTGGCGGTCTTGGTAAAGGCGGCAAACAGATCGTTCACCGCACTGATATTGGTGGCGCTCACCACGTCGTAGTCCGCGCCGCTTGCGGCGTTCGAGATAACGCTGTAGATCTCCGCTCCGTACAAAAAGTTTCCGGCTGCGCTTTCGGTGTACAGGTCGAAGAACCGCTTGCCCACGCTGGCCGCTGTAACGTCTCCGTTTTCGTCCTGCTCCTTGTCCCACCGGTGGAGCAAAAAGTCCGCGCCGATCTTCATCAGGGCAAACACCGCCGTCTGCACCGCCTGGCTTGCCGCCGCCCGGCGCAGGCCCTGTCCGGCCCGCTGTACCTCGGCCTTGTTCTCGGCGCTCTGGTCGGCAGCATACCGGGCTTTCTGAGCCTTGTAGTCGCCCACGGCGTCGGCCAGGATGCCGTAGTTCTGGAAGCGCTGGGTGGTAAACATGGTCAGCGTCTTCACAAACTCGTTGTCACTGCGCTGGATGCCCGCCCGCTGCATGGTGGTGTAGTTGGGCTGGGTCTCCTCGATGACCCGCTGGTACATCTTGTTCACGGCTTCCCAGTAGGCTTCGCTGCCCTTCTCCGCAGCGTCCTCGCCGAACTCCGCTGCGTGGCGCTCCACATACCGCTTCGCGCCCTCCCACAGCGCGGCCACCGTGATCTCGTCCATGCCGGTGATCCAGCCGGTCACGGCAGGCATGGCCTCCGAGGCCTTCGCCACAAGGTTTTTGTGCGCGCCGATGGAGCTCATCTCGCCCCGCTTCGTTCCCCGCAGGCGGTATTGCAGCAGGGCGTCGCCGTGCTGGCGGATCTCCGCTTCCACCGCAGCCCGCTGCTTGCCCGAGAAATTCTTTACGAAGGGCAGCACCGCCGCCATGGTGTCCGCTCCCAGCACAGCGCCCGCCGTGGGCAGACTGGCTGCCTGCGCGATGGCCACGCCCGGGTTCACGGTCAGGATGGCCCCGGCGTAGTTGCCCCGCATCCGGTCGAGCGCCCGGCTCATGGTGCTGCTGCGGTGCCGCTGCCTGGTCTGCAGGTCGGTCAGCAGGTCATTGATGTAGCTTACCGTCTCCCTGCCCCACTTCTCGCCGATGATCTTGTCCTTCAGCACACCGACGCCCTCCGCCGTCTCCACGGTGCTGTTCAGCACCCGCTGCACGTCCCGGATGGGGGCCGCAAGGCCCGCATAGGCTGCCGTGTCCCGCAGGCTCCGGTTCACCACGTTCTGGCACTCTTCCAGCAAAATGGGCTTGTCGCTCTTCACGCGCTCCTTCAAAAAGCCCCGGCCTTCGATGGTGGCATCCATCTTCACGCCCTCGATCTCCGTCGCCAGCGTGCTCCGGTCTACCGCGATGGGGTAGTAGTTCTTCACGGTGGCCCGGTCATAGCCCAGCATCTTCATGCTGGTCTCGTTGATGAGGTTCGTGGTGTACCGCCCGAAAAAGTCCTTCATGTCCTCGCACCACGCCCGATCGTAGTCCGTCATGGCGTCCTGTACCGTCTGCAAAATGGTGTCGGCCATGGGGACGCCGTCGGCGCCCACCAGCGTCCCCAGCATCACGGTCTGGCTGCGCTGGTAGGCTCTCTCGATGTTGCCCTTGGCGTACTGGGCGGCGTCCGGCAGGGTCAGGCCGCCGGTCATCAGGTGGTGGCGGCTGTCCTCGTTGCGCAGCAGCATATACAGACTGCACAGCTGTGCGTGGTTCAGCGGCACGGCATTGCCCTTGCTGTCCTTCAATCCGATGTCCACCAGCTCCGCCCCCGGCCCGGCAAAAGCTTCCACCTCTTTCAGGTGTTCCTTGCCGGTCACGTTGGCAAACAGGCTTTCGCCTTCTACCAGGATCTCCGTCTGTCGCCGCTGGCCGTCGTTCAGCATCTGCCCCAGCTTCTCCATCTGGCCGTTTTTGGTGTAGCCGCCCAGACGCCGGAACATTCTCGTTCCGCCCAGCATGTCCAGCTGGTAGCGGTTCATCGCGCCCTTCGCCTTTTCAAATTTCTCTCCGAAGCCGTTACCCTCCGAGTTCAGCACCTCGTGGGCGGCCTTCATGGCCATGCCGTCCACTTCTTCGGCCCTCGCAAGGCTCAGGGTCTTGTTCTCGGTCCGGATCATGTGCAGGGTGCTGGCCGTGATGGCCTTCAGCATCCGCAGCTGGTCTACCGTCATGGGCAGATAGGTGCGGTTCTCCGTCTCCCGGATACGCTGGCGCAGCCGGTCCCGCAGCTGTTCGGCCTTGTCGCCGTCCGGCAGGGCCTTGGCTTCTTCCAGCTGCTTGTTCAGCCGGTCCAGCTTTGCCTGCTTGCTGGCGTTCATATTGTCCCGCAGCGTCTGGATCAGCTTTTCCACGCCGCTGTTCTCCCAGTCGGCGTGGATGCCGGCGTCCATCTCTCCGCTGCGCCGGATGCTGTCCTGCAAAGCGGTCAGCTTGGTCAGGGCGTTGTTGTTCAGCACTGCCATGTCTGCCAGCTTCGCCACCTCGGCGGCCTGCACGATGAGGCTCTTCTGTACATATTTCCCGGGCTTCGGCCGCAGCACCATCTGGTTGAGCTGGGCGGCATTGTTCCGGATGCTCCGTTTCAGTTCGTCCGCCTTCCGTCCTTCCCGGGCCTTCTGCACCCGCTTTTCGGCCAGTGCCTTGGCCACGGCTACGTCCTCGTCCCGCTGCTGCCGGGCCGTTTCAATGGCGATCGCATTCCTCTGAGCCTGTTTTTCCTGCCACGCTTCGGCCTTGCGCTGGTTCTCGGCCTCCCACTCCATGATCTCGTTTTCCTGTATCAGCAGCTGATGCTCTGCCTGGTCGGCTCTCCGCTGCTCTCCGACCACCTGCCGGGAAAGGTCGTTGATCTGGGAGCGCATCTGCTGCCGCTCCAGCTTTATCTCGTCCAGCATCTCCTGCCGGGCCTGCTTCATCCGGTTCTTTTCGGCCTTCCATTCTCGCTCGTAGGCCTCCCGCAGAGCAGTCATCTTCTCGTCGAGACCCGCTGCTGTGCTCACCTGTGCGCCCAGCGTTTCCAGATTCTCGTTGAGCTGTCGTTCTGCCCGGCTCACGCTCTTGACCTCGGCGCTCTGGCTGCGGCTGTTTTCCCGCATCCGGTCGGCAAAAGCCTTCCGCTGGGCCTGCTGCACGCTCTTCAGCCCCTTCGTCACCTCAGCCGCCCGCTCCTCGCTGCCGGCGGCCATTGCGGCCACCTCCCGGTTATGCTTTAAGATGCCCTCGAAGACCGCCTCGGCGTCGGTCATCTCCGGGTGGCTCATGATGTCGCCGATCATCCGGCCCGCCAGTTCCACCTTGGCGTCCTCGTATTCGGCAGCGTCCGCGAACCGACTCATCATCTTGGGCTTGATGGTGTCGTGTACGTTCATCAGCACGTCGAGCCATTCCGTGCTCTCCATGCCGGCTGCGCCCGCCACGCCCGCTTCCTGTGCCGCCGAGCGGAAGAGTGCCGCAGCGCTCTCCTTCACGCCGCCCACGGCCCGGGTGTCGTTCACGATGGCCTCGTACTGTTCCGCCGGGTTGCCGTCCCGGTATCCCTCCGCCTGCCGCAGCTTCACGCCGTGGCGCCGGGCCTCGGCCACCGCCTCCGTCCAGCTTCCGTACCGCTTCACAAGCTCCGCCTTGGCCTTGCCGTTCTTGTCCACCGTGTAGGTCAGGTCGTGCAGGTCGGGGTATTCGTTCCACAGCTCCGTGTTCCGGTAGGTGGCCTCGTCCAGCACCTCGCCCGCCAGCGTCTCGGCCAGTCCCTGCGCCTTGGCCATGTCCGCGCCCTCCGAGCGCAGATACTCCACCAGCGCCCGCGTCTCGTTTGCCAGCTTCGTCCGGTCGGCCCGGCTGCCGTTGGTCTTGGTCCACCGGATGGCGAGGCTCTCGAGGGCCGCGTCCGAGAGCCGGGTGTTCTTCGTCAGGCCGAAGAACTGGTTCAGGGTATCAAAGGCCGCCGCCTTCTCCGCCAGTACCCGGCTGGCCTGCCGCTGCTGGTTCTGCTTTGCCTCCCGGTCGGCCTGCTCGGCCTTCTGGAAACGTACATTCGGCAGCTTGTTCAAAATCTCGGTGCGCTTGGCATCGTCTCCGGCTTTGTACTGATATACCGGCACACCCTGCTCCTTCAGACTGTTCACCAGCGTCTCGCTGGCGTTGTCCGGCAGGACAGCTGCCTTTACCTCATCAAAGCCCACCGCACGTTGAGGTTTCGCCTCAAAATACCCGGTAGGGATAGCGGCCACATCTTTGTACAGCTGCCGTATCATCTGGGCTGTGTCCTTACCAATGATGTAGCCTTCTTTTGCAAATGCCTTGCCGATCGCTGCGGCTGTCTGGCTGCCCTGCGCGGCCCGCAGCAAAATATCGCCAAGGATCTCCCGCTCTTCAAAGCTGTTGTCCGCGTGGGCTTCTGTCTCGCTGCGCAGCTTGTCGATCACAACCTCGATCTGGTGGTCTGCCTTTTTCAGCAGCGCCTTATACTCTTCCTCCGGCATCTGCTGCAGGCGGCCTTTGTCCGCCCGCACTTCGTCGAGGTTTTTGTATTCGGCAGTCGTGGTGGACATCAGGGTCGAGGCCGATAACCCCCACACATCCTGTCCCCGCGCGTTCTGGTCGTTCATGGCCGCCACAAGGTTTTCCAGTGTATAGGGATTATGCAGTTCCGTAAAACTTCGTCTCTTTCCGCCGGGTGTGAAACGGTCTTTGCCGTTTCGGATGCCTTTCTGTCCCAGCACACTTCCAAGCTGTTCCTTTACCCAGTTTTTCACCGCTGCTTCGGGAGCCGCCTGCCGGATGGCTTCTCTAGTAGCTTCCACATCCAGCTCTACTTTTCCATTGCTGGTATCAGTCATCATCTTATACGCGTGTTCGAGCAGGCCATACAGGCGTCCACGGTTCTCATTGCGCAGTTTATTGATACGCATCTGCCATCGCCGATTCTGACCTTCCAGCGAGCCGTGTGTATACTTTTCTTCCAGTGCATCCGCTGCTTTGTCGGCCAGCTTGTCCATCAGGTCAAAGTCTCCCCCCTCGAAGACTTTCTTGAGTTCGTCCGCCCCGGCATATTCGATGATTTTTTCCAGCGAATCATTTCCGAGGCTATCGAACTGTTCCTTCTCCGTCCTGTATATGGGTTCTACCTTCTCGCCCTGAGCTTTCAGATATGCCAGCTGCACCGCAGTATCCCGCTGGAGCTTCTGCGCTAATTCCTCACGATTTTCGCTGCTCACCTCATCTACACCAATACGCTGCAGCGACGAGCTGTTTGCAAACTTTCCCTCAAAATCGCTCTGGCTGGCTTCATATACAGTATCTTCAAAATCAGCTGCCGCTTTGCTGTTTACCTCGTACTCCACGTTCGGCCTGGTCGGCGTCCACGCATCCGAACCATACACCCTGTTCGCTCTGCTGGCCTGCGGGTCAATGGCATCCGGGCCAAACACCAGCGAGATGGGGCCATACTTACTGTGGCCGTGCTGTGCCTTCACCACCGCGATAGAAGGCGACGGCATACCTCCCAGTTCCAGTGCCTCCTTCAGATTCTCTTCTGTTAGATTATGTACAGCCACCAGTTCCTTGGTTTTGCCTACTTCCACCGGAGCGCTTAGCTGGAACCTCACCGTTTTCTTCACAGCCTCGTCGGTTCTCTTGCTTTCGTCGGAGGTTCGTGCTATACTTTGCTTAGAAGCCTCCGGCAATCTGCTGGCATCATGACTTTGTGTTTTGGTGACGGTTCCACCGGAGGCTTCTACCGAGACCTCCGGTCCGTTGCTCCTCGAATCTTCGGATTCTATGTGGGCTTTGCCGGAGGTCTCTATTTTTATGGGCTTAATGTCCACAATATCATAGAATATCTCCCGCTGGTCCGTTTTGATGGCCGTCAGCACATCCGCCTCATAGGCGTTCTGCCCGACTTGGATCTTGATTTTTCCCCGGTTGAATGCTTCCGCATTCTTGTGGCTCGCAGGCTCACGGTATACTTCGTCTGCCGTCCGGATGATCTCGTCCAGATTGGCTGCTATCCGCATTTTATCTGCATAGGCATTTGCGCTCTCCCACTGCAATGCTTTCGTATACTTTGACCAGACAAATTCCTTGCGGCTTTCTTTCGTATTTTCAATCGTCCAGCCGTTCCGCTTAAAGCCGTTCGGAAAACGCTCCTTGATAGCCTGCTTGACCGTAGACTTCCACTCTTCCTGCGGGACATCCTTCAGAATATCTTCGTCGATTTTGATATAAGTCTCTCCAGCCTTATCCTTCAAAATCGAAAATCGTACTCCCTGTTTTTCCGCCGCGCTCTCGGTCTTGAGGGCTGCGGCGTTTTCTTTTGCCGTCCGCAGGTTGTCCATGGCCTTTTCTGCGTGGGCGAAATACTCGTCCTGCAAAGTGCGCTTTTCGGCCTCGGCCAGACGCTTCGCCTTCAGGGCGGCGCGGTCGTCCGGGTCTGCGGTCAGCACTTCCTTCGCCCGGCTGATGAGTCCATCCAGCATCTGCCGCACCTGCTCCATCACTTTGTGGATGGCGCCGCTCTTGCCTGCGTTCTTCTCTGCCTGCCCGCGCTGGAACGTCACCCAGCGCTTGAAGCTCTCCTCGCTGTCAAAGATGCCCCGCCATGCGTCGGCCACCAGCTCCTCCGCTGCCTGCTCATAGGTCAGGCTCTGGGCGCTGTAATCCCGCAGTTTCGCCCGGATCATCTCGTCCAGGCTTTCGTAGCCACTGCTCTTCGCCAGATATTCCAGCGCGTGCTCCTGCAAAGTCCTTGCGCCCTCGGCGTCCAGCGCGTTGTACCAGTGGTAGTCCTCGTGCAGCACCGTGCCAAAAATGTCCTGCGCGTTGTCTCCGAAGAAGATCCGGGCCGTCTCGGTGTCCACATAGGCCCTGACTCCCGGGTCGTTCTGCAGCACATCCCTCAGCACAGCATCCGTGCCGGTGGCCACCGCGTTCAGGCTGATGATCTGGCTGGCCGGGTCGCTCTCCTGCCGCATCGTACCCTTGGCGTACACCTCGCCCCTGCCGCTGGTGCTCTCGCTGCCAAGTGTGCCGCCCAGGCCGGTCATCTTTTCGGCGTAGAGCATCCGTTCGCCCTTGCCCTGGGTGTAGGCGATCTCAAGGGCCGTCCGGCCGGCGTCGGTGCTCAGGATATAATTGATGTCCGCCGCCGTGCCGCTCATGCTGCCCGCCAGCTCCAATGCCTGCGCAAAGGTGTCCGCGCCGCTCCGGCCCAGCCGGTACAGCGGCGACGCTGCGGCAGCATACCGGTCGGCGTCCACCCTGTCCGGCATATTTTTGCTGATGGTCTCGGCTGCCTTGTCCGTCACCCGCCAGCCTTCCAGCGCCCGCTGCACCTCGGCCTCTCGCTGAGTCTTCGGCGCTTCCGGCCGGAGACCCAGAGTCTCCTGCAGCGGGGCGTTCTCGTAGCCGTCGGTTTCAGCTGCGGCGGCAGCCGCTTCACGCACGTTGTCCGGCGCGGCCATTTCCGGCACGACATCGGCGGTTTCTGCGGGAGCACTCTGTACTGTCTGCTGCACACTCGCAGCTTCGATGGGCAGCTCTGCACTCTGTACAGTAGGCGCAGCTTCGCTTTTCACGTTCTGCTGCGCTGCAATATCCCGCAGCATTCGGCGGGTCGCGCCCGCAGTGTCGGGCAGCGTCACGCCGTAAGCCTGCTCAAAAGCCGCACGGTTTTCCCGGTTCTCGGCGTTCGGCGTAAACAGCCCGATGGTCTTGCCCGTCAGGCTGTCGTTCGCCGCCACTTCGGCAAACTGCCGCACCGCCGGGTTTTCCGACTGCGCAGCAGCCTCGTTTACGCTGCTGTTTACTCCTTCCGTCTGCGCCTGCGGCGCATCCGCGCGCTGCATACTTTCAGTGGAGCTCCGTTCTCGCGCGGCGTCAGCCGACGGGAACGGTGAGAGGTTTTCTTCCTGCCCGCTGATGTTTTCAGTGGCCGCAGGCGAAGCCGGCTGAGAAGGCTCCGCTGCCCGGGCCTCCCATTCCTTCTGCTGGGCGGCAGCCCGCTTCATCCGGTCCATCTGGTCATAATGCTCTGTCTGCCCCAGCAGGCTTGCGTCTCCTCCGTTCAGCTTTGCCAGCCCCGTGCCGACTGCGCCGCCCAGCGCGCCGGACGCGCCGCCGGAAAGTCCGCTTTCCAGCGCGGTGAGGAAGGTGTCTTTGGTAAACAGGTTCTTCGCCGCCTCGCTGTCCCCCAGCGCCGCGTCGATGGCCATGTCGGCATAGGTCTCCGCAAAAGCCTGCATCGAGTTGTCGATGCCGCCCGAGATGGCCGCAGCCACCGCCGGGTAGCGCTTCGCCAGCTCCGAACTGCCCGCCAGCCCCTGCACCCAGTCCGCGATCTGTCCTGCCATCGTGTCCTTCGCGTAGTCCGAGCCCATGGTCTTTGCAAGGTCAGCCGCGCCCACCGAGTTGATGGCCCACCCTGCGCCAAACTTGGCGAGGCCGCCGCCCAGGGCTTTTCCGGCGCTCTCGCCCTTCTCCGCGCTCTGGCCCATGGCCTCTGCCGCTCCCTGTGCGCTCAGCATAGGCAGGATCCACGCAACGCCGTCGCCGCCTGCTGCAATGGCCAGATTCTCCGCCGCGCTGGTCACGGCCCCCGCCACGGCCTTCTGCGCCGGGCTCAGGCCGCTCTGGGCCGCCGCCGTCAGCTTCTGGCCCCGGTCGTAGAGCTGGTAGCCCACGCTCTGGTTCTTGTCGATGCCGTCGCTCACCTCCAGCCCCGCCAGCTTCTGGCGCATCTCCCGGATCTCCTTGGAGTTGTACCCCATTGAGATGAGCTCCCGGTTCCGGCTCTCCGGCCATGTGGGGTTATAGTCCATGTCCACATCGGTCAAAAGGTTAAAAAGGCTCTGGGCGTGTTCGTCGCCCTTTACCTCCTGCTCCACCTGTTTCCAGTTCTTCAGGGTGGCGTCGATGTTCTTTCCCGCCTGTACGCCGTACTCCGCGCCCAGCCGCGGGGCAGCGGCCACCGTGTCTCCGATGCCGCCGATGGCGTTCGCCGTCCGGCGCACGCCCCGCTGCCATGCGGGGATGGCGTCCAGCGCAGCGTTCATCTTCCGGGCCTCGTCGATCTGCGCCTGTGTCCAGCCGCCCTTCCGGATCAGGTCGGCGTCCGTGTACGCGCCGTGGGTGTTGTCCACCCGGCGCACCGCGTCGGCCAGATTCTTGTTGTCCCCGGTGTCCAGCCACTGGTTGATCCGGTCGAACTCGTCCGGTACGCTGTCCTTGGCAAAGCTGGCTCTCAGCTCCTGCGCCCGGCCGCTGCCGTAGGCCATGGCCCCGCTGCCCACGTTCTCCAGCACGTTCCCGCTCTTCGCAGGTACGCCCCACTTCTGCCCCATGTCCAGCGCCCTTTCAGTGGGGCTTCCTTTAAGAAGGGCTCCCCTATCAGGGGAGCTCCGTTCTCGCGCGGCGTCAGCCGACGGGAACGGTGAGAGGTTTTCTTTCCGCCCGCTGCTCGCCTGAGAGGGCTCGTTCCTCGCATCCACCTCCCCCATGTCGCTTATGTGCCGTTCGGTGTACTGCTGCAAGGCTTTGTCCCGGGTGTTCTGCTCCTGTTCTGCCTGACGTTGTGCTTCCTTTTTGTCAAACTCCCGGCTCCACTGGCTCAACTGCTCCTTGGTGACGCTGCTCTTCTTTGTGGTGGTGTTCTGCGCAGTGCTGCCCGCCCCACTCACCTTGTCCGGGTTCTTTGCGGCAAATTCCCTGCTCCATTGTGCGAGCTGCTGTTTGGTTACTGCCATTCCGTCTTCTTCCCTTCTTTTTGTCTTGACAAATAGTATTGTATTTGTTATTCTGTTATTGAGGAGATGATGTCGTGAAAAGTTATTCGTCCCGCGAGGTCATAAAGGCGCTCAAGGCCGACGGCTGGTATGAGGTCAACTGCGTGGGCAGCCACCACCAGTATAAACACCCCGCCAAGCCCGGTCGCGTCACCGTAAAAGACCCCGATAAAGATATTCCCCGGGCTACGCTTAACCGTATTGAGCAGCAGTCCGGCCTTAAATTCCGCTGAATGATAGGAGGCTTTTCTGATGAAAAAGAATCTTCCCGACCGTTACTTCTATCCTGCCGTGTTTATCTACGAGGACGGGCAGGAGATCGCTGTCGATTTTCCCGACCTCGGTGTTGCCACCAGCGGTACGTCCGAGGACGACGCCCTGCTTTCCGCCCGCGAGCTGCTTGGCTGCGTGATGTGCGGGCTGGAAGAGGACGGCGAGCCTATCCCCGCCCCCTCGGCCCTGTCCGCTATCCAGCCTAAAGAAAACGAGCGGGTCGTGCTGGTCGATGCCTATATGCCGTCTGTCCGGCTCGCCAGCGTCAATCGTTCGGTAAACCGCACCGTCACTCTCCCGGCGTGGCTCAATGCCGCCGCCCTTGAACGCAATGTAAACTTCAGTCAGGTCCTTCAGGACGCGCTCAAGCACCAGCTCCACCTCGCCTGACTTTATCCCAAAGCCTCCTGCACACGGTCGTGCAGGAGGCTTTTCTGTTACCCTGCCAGCTCAAAGGCTTTCCAGATCTCGTCGTCCGTGTATCCCTGATACTTCAGGCTGTTAAAAATAGTCTGGTCATCCGAGCCGTGGTTCCTCTGGCCCTTGATGGCGTTCGCCGCCACCTGCGCCCGCTGCGGGACACTCGACTGGCTTGCCGTTCTTCCGGTGCTCTGGCTCTGTCTGTTACTTGTCCCAGTACCCCACTTGTTTGCCGGGTCTCCTTTCCAGCTCTGCCCCGTCAGATCTCGGTTCGCCTCCAACAGGTTCGGGGTGTCGTCCTTTATCCAGCCCGCATCCGTCAGCGTCCGCTTGTAGTAATCATATCGCGGGTCACTCGCTTTCATTGTGACAAACTCCTTCGACATACTCAGCAACTGGGCATAGGTCGGGCTGCTCCCGCTGCTTTTCGTGCCGCCGCTCCTGCTGCCCGAAGACCCGCCCGAGCTGCCGCTTCTCCGACTGCTGTAGCTGCCGGTGATGTACTGAGGCGTGTAGTTCAGCGTATCCCTGCTAATGCCGTACATGTCGGCTACAGCCCCTGCTGCATCGCGGAAACCACCCTCGTAAAGGTCGGTGATTCCCTTCATTGCTGTCAGATAATCCGCCGGGGAAAGCTCAGTCGTTTTCTCCGTAGTCCAATCGTTGAGAATGCTGGGGTCTAAGCCGTTCGCACTCAGGAACTGGTTCAGGAAAGCTTCGCTTGCACCCCGTTCTTTATAGTCAAGCGCTTTGTCTATCGCCATCTGCTGCAGCTGCGCCTGCACCTGTTTTTCTTGCAGCTCATGTTCCTGCTTCCACTGGTCATATCCCTTGTACCGGTCGTAGGCGGTAAAGCCCGCTTTTACAACATCGGTGCCTACCTGCATCAGATTATCCCAGAAGTTCTGCTTCTCCTGCGCTGCCTGGTCTGCCCGGCTCTTCTTGTAGTCCCGCCAGTCCTGCGCGTTGGCCACGGCTCCCTGATGCTCCGCCGCCTCGAGGCTGTCCTGATTCTGCAGCGCACTCAGCAGCCCCGAGAGGCCGTTCTGCTTCAGCTGGTACAGGGTCAGGGCCTTGTCCCGCAGGCCCGAAAGTCCGCTGTCCACGTTCGCCATGGCCTGCTGGTAGCCCTGCTGGGCCACGCTGTCTGCGTAGCTGGAGCCGTACCCGCCGCTCAGGGCTGCTGCGCCCGCAGCGGCGTTCTCAGCCGCCGCCCTGGCATTTGCCTGCGCGCCCGCGCGGTACTGCCGGTAGAGTTCGCTGTCCGTGCCTACGTCATAGCCCGCATTGCTGGCCGCGCCCATGCTGTCCAGTGCCTCGTTGATCCGGTCGGTGTAGTTGCTCTGGTACGCCCCCGGCATCGCGTTCTCCGCGTCCTTCTGCGCCGCCTGCGCGTCCCTGTATCTCTTAAAAACTCCCATTTTCTAATCTCCTTTCCTCTTAGCCTCCCCTTATTAGGGGAGGTGTCGCGCCGTCAGGCGTGACGGAGAGGTTTTTGACCGCTCAGCCCCTTCCGGGCCGGGCGCTTTATTTTCACAGCAGAAACGGCAGCAGACTTGCGGCAACGCTCAGGATCGTCCCAAAGAGGCCCGTCCCCCGGCTCTTCTTCGCCTGGCTTTCGCTGGCCGCCTGATTGTATGCGTTCTGGTAGTAGTTGCGCTGGTTCTCCCAGTTCTGGTAATTGGTCTGGTATTTCTCGTAGTCCTGTGCCTCGGCCTGCTGGTAGCCGCTCAGCTGGTTCTGCAGGTCGCTCTTTTTCTGGGTGTACTGGTTCAGCGCCTGGCTGTACAGGCTGTTGGTGGCACTGCTCAGGCCCGCCATGGCGTTCTGGTAGGCGCTCTGGCCCGCCTGGGTGCCGTAGCTGGAGCCGTACCCGCCCGAGATGGCGCTGGCGTTGGCCTGGGCGTTCTCGTTGGCCAGCTTCGCCTGCCGGGTGTAGCTGTTCTTATACTGCTCGTAGGCCGCATCCCGGGTGGGGTCGTAGCTAAAATCCTTCATCCCGTCCAGCTTGCCCATCACGCCGTCGATCTTGTCCTTGTACTGGCTGGTGTAGCTTTCCGGCTTCTTCGCCTCCCACGCATCCAACTGCATTCTCGCATCGCTCACTCTGCTCATGTTCTCTGTCCTCCTGTCAATGTGTTATTTCAGCTTCTCCTGCAGATCCCCCGCAAGGTTCTCCGTGTCAATGTTGCTCAAAATGTATTCCAGCTGCTCCTGCATCTGGTACAGATAATTCCTCAGCTCCCGGGCGCTGTCCGCATCCAGCTTTTCCAGCCTCGGCATGGAGATCTTCGAAAGTCCCACGATACTAGCCACGTCTCGGCACACCTCCACTCACTCTTCCGCCCTCGCTGCTGCTCAGCGTCATGGCGATGCTCCTCACTGCGATCTGTCCTTTTCCGGTCAGGCGCAGCCGCATGGTGTCGTGCCGGGTCGGGACAAAGGGCAGGTTCACCTGCACCCGCCTGTCCCGGGTGTCCACCCGGCCCATCTCTTGCCACTCGCCGCCGTCGAAGCTGGCCCACAGCGTCACCACGGTCCGCTCCATGGCGTCCAGCCGCACCGTCACCCGGCTGCAATACTTGTCGTCCGGGTCTCCGAGTCCGATGTCGCCGGTCACGGCCTCGTATTCCACCGTGTCCTCTTCGCCGCCGGCTTCCCGGCTCCCGTCTGCGGCCCAGATTGCTTCTTTGTCCCAGAAGTAGAGCTGCCGCCCGGTGCTGCACATGGCCCAGCCGGTGGCGTCCTCCTCGTGCCAGAGTCCTTTCTCGGTGTCGTACACCAGCAGCCTCTGCCCGCCGGGGCTCTCGGTGTGCAGGTAGTACCGCCCCACCAGCCCGCCGGCGGCCGCCCTTGTCACCCGGCTCATGGCCGTCTCGTCCAGCGAGGCCGACACCTTGGTGGGCAGGCTGCCGTCCCACGCCATGACGCCGTCCATCGAGAGGTAGTACAGTGTCTCGTTGATGACGCAGAGGCTCTGGTGGGCGCCCTTGGCCACGCCCGAGCACTGGATGCTGCTCATCTGGTAGTCGCTGGGCTTGGTGCCGTAGAGCTTGTGTAAGCCGTTCTCCTTGAAGAAAAGCACGTATCCCATGCAGGTAGCTGCGCCGGTAAACGCTCCGTCGCTGCCCACGGTTACGGCATAGCTGTCCGCTGCCGTGCCGCGATAGGAGAACCAGTTGGTGGCGTCACCCAGCTTGCAGGCATAGATGACGTTCTCGGTGCTCGAGCAGCCCCACACCCGGTTGTTGTGCTCCGTCAGCCAGTCCAGATCCGGCACCCGCCGCTGGGCCGTCACGTCCGGGAAAGGCCCGTCGAAGGTCTGGGTGGTCTTGCCGTCCATGGCCGTCCACACCACGCTCTGGCCCGTCACCACACAGGTGCCGTAGTACAAAACGCTCTCAATGTCCGGCGCGATGGAGAGAATCACTGAGTCCCCGGCCACGTCGTCCACCGCCACATCCCCGCCGAAATCGGCAGAATAAGCGTTCTTCACCACGCCCGGGATGCCCGTCAGGGTCACGGTGTCCCCGGCCTTGAACGCTTTGCCCAGCCCTTCGCAGGTCACGCGGCAGTAGTTCAGCAGGATGTTCTGCCACCCGCCCGCCGTGCTGTAGAGCTTCAGGGCGTCGCGGTAGCTCCACGGGGCGTCCTCGGCCTGCTTGAGCCAGACGTCGCCGTTCTCGGGGCTTTCCGGTTCGGTCGCGCCGAATTTGTTCGGCGTGTACACCACGCCCGCAGCGTCGCAGGGGGTCACGGTCAGGCTTCTGCCGCCCTGCTGCCAGCTGGAGCCCAGCGCGCTCAGTGTCCCCGCTGCGGTGTCAAAGGACATCTTGTCCGGCCAGATGAGCACCTTGGTCCCCATGCCTACCATCTTCTTCTCGCTGTCCGTCAGGGCATTCTCCAGTTCCACGGCGGCGCTGCCGTCGTCCGGGGCATACCGCAGGGTCGTGCCTTCCACGGTCAAAAGACCGTTCAGGTGGTACATCCCGTTCATCCCGGTTGCTTGACGCACCTTCCGCCGGGGCTTGCGGGTCTCGAGGGCCGGGTATCCCCGCGAAGAGAAGTTTTTCTCCTCGCTCAGCTCTGCCTCGCTGCACGCATACCCCTCGTTCAGCCCGCCAAATACCCGCAGCAGCTGCCGCTGGCTGTTGATTTGATTCAGGTTCGTCACGTCATCAGCCTCCCGCCACCTACCGGCATATAATTCCGCCTCACCCACGCCGCAAACTCCTGCACATAGCTCGTGTAGAGCTGCAGCTCATTCGCCGCCCGGGCCGTCTCGCCGAGGGCGAGGTCCATCTGCGCCGCCAGCCAGTGGGGATAGAGTGCTTCCGCTGCGTTGTCTGCCAGCAGCGGCGTGTCGTATTCCAGCCCTTCCGCCCACAAAATATCCGCACCGCGTCCCTCGAAGTCGCTGCCGGTGTCGCTGCGCTCCACCACGTTCCGCCGCAGGCCGCTGTCGGCCTGCCGCAGCCACAGCTGCTTCATCTCGTCCGAAAAGCTGTTGTTCGGCCTCAGCTCGTCGGCCATCTTTATCGCTTCGCCTGCTGTCATAAAACCTCCAAAACAAAATCCCCCGGCGCAGCAAGCGCCTGCAAGCTGTACCGGGGAATATCTCTCTGCCCTCTGTAGCGGAGCACTCTATTTTACGCCCCATCGGGCCTTGAGCGTCCAGCTTTACTTTCCCGGCCTGCCAATGGCTCCCCTTTCAAGGGGAGCTGGCGCGAAGCGCCTGAGAGGTCTTGCCGGGCGAGTGCTCTATGGTGGGTCTCTTATCAAATGGTCATCATCTGCGTACCGGCCGCCGCCTGCATGGCCTGGCTCTTCCGGGCCGCCTCGGCGTCCTGCTTGATGCTGTGCTCCAGCACCTCGGCCACAGCCTTCGGCACCTTCACGTCGATGCCGCGCTGGATGAGGTAGCTGTCGCCGTTGACGCCCACGAACACCGGTGCCGAGTAGCGGTCGTCATCCTTGAACAGGTGGATGGTCACCATGCCGTCGTCCTTTGCTTCGGCCTTCTCTTCGGCCTTCTCTTCGGCCTTTGCCTCGGCCTTTGCCTCGGCCTTTGCCTCGGCCATCGCCTCGGTTTTCTCCACAGTCTCCACCGCGTTCTCCACGGCATCCGCCGCAGCAGTCTCTTTCTTAGTCGCCATAGTATTTTCCTCCTTAATTTGCCTTCGCCTTCGCGCTGTACTTCGGGCTGACGCTCTCGATGCGCACCATGTACTGCTCGCACAGGCGCTCGGCGGTCTTGATGGCCTTCCAGCCCACGGACGCGCGCTGGTTCAGCGGGTCTTCGCCCGCGCCCAGCTGCTTGACGATGTGCTGCAGGCCGCCGCCCTCCACCTCGGTCACAGCGTAGGCGTGAGCCGCCAGCACCAGAGTGCCGAACACGGCCAGACTGGTGGGGCAGCCGGTGCCGGTCCAGATCTTCGCCTCGCTGGTCTCGATGAAGCGCACACCGGCCAGCTTGCCGATCTCGCCGTTGTAGATGTTCTCGGGGGAAGCGTACTTGTGGACATCGATCCACTCCGGGTTGCGGCGCAGATCATAGGCCACATAGGGGTGGACGATGGCCACATAGCTCTCGCCGATGGTGTCGGCGTTCTGGGCCTTCAGGGCAGTCGCCGCCTGGTCGATGAGATCCGGCGTCAGCACACTGGCAGTGGTCAGGTTGGCGCGGCTGGTCACGGCAGTGTCGCCCGCCGGCGCGTAGATGACGTTGGTGCCGCCCGCCAGCACCTCGCGGGTCACAGTGTCCAGCGTGCGGCCCGCCTGGGATGCCAGCACCTTGGTCGCCTGGGTGATGTTGTTGTCGATGGCGGTCAGCTGCAGCACGTCGGTGATGGCTGCCCAGCCGCCGTACTGCTTCACGGTGGCGGTCATAGGGGTGACGGTCAGGGCCTGAGCATTGGGGGTCACGCCCTCAGTCAGAGGCTCGGTAGCCTTGGGCAGGCTCTCGTACTTGCGGAACTCGATGGTCTTGCCGTTGTTGGCCGGGATGGGGTACTTGTCGCCGAACTGGTCATGCACCAGCAGCGGCTCCGCCTGATCCAGCAGACGCTTCTCGTAGTAGGTCTTCATTTCGGCGCTCATGCCAGTCGCGCCGGTGTGGTTTGCAGGCTGCGCAAACAGCTGCAGATTCATGTGGATTTTCATTTGTGTGCTCCTTTCGTGTCTTGCTTTATCGAGAGGCTTCCGCTTTCCGGATCTTCCCTCAAGAACGGTGAGAGGTTTTCTTTCGGTCAGCAGCGCCTTTCGGTTAAAAAGTGATGATCTGTCCCCGCATGGCGCGGCGCTCCAGCTCTTCGCACTGCTGGGGCGTCAGCTTGGAGACGTCGGTCTTCAGCACCGCCGCGCCGCCGGGGTTGGTGCCGTTCTCGCTGGGCCGTGCGCCCCGCTGGCGGATCCGGGCTTCCACGCCCTTCTCGACGGTCTTGGCCGTCTGGGTGGTGCGCCGGGCCATGATGTCGTCAAAGTAGCGGGCCTTGTAAGCGTCCTCCATCTTCACGCCCAGCTTGAGCATCTGGGCAAAGTCCGGGTCAGCCAGCGCCATCTTGATGTCAAAGCCCGGGTCCTCGGCCCGAATGCGCTCCGCAGCGGCGTCCCACTCCTGCTGGATGGCTTCCATCTTGGCGGCCTCCGCCCGCTGCTGCTCAGCGGCGCGGTGCTTGGCGTTCTCGCTTTCCAGCGCGTCCATCTCCTTGGCCAGCTGGACGCTGATGCCCTTCTTCATGGCCATGTCTTCGTAGTAGGCGTCATCCTTCACCACGCCGCCCTCCACGGCCGCAGCCAGTGCCTCGTAGTCGCCGGGAGCAGTGCCGTACTTCTGGCCCAGAGCGTTCAGGATACGCCCCACCGGCCCCTGCTCGTTCAGGATGCTGTCGTAGGCTTTCTGGGTGGCCTGCACGATCATCTCGCCAAACTCCCGGTTGTACTCGCCCCGCATCAGTTTGCCAAACGCTTTCCGGTGTGCCTCCGGGTCGGTGCTGCTCTTGTCTGCCGCGCCGTCCTGTTTCTCGCCTTCAGCAGCATCTTCCTCCGCGCCCGGCTCTTCCGCCGGGCTCAGCATCTCGTCCACCTCGGCGGCAGCAGTCTCCCGGCCCTTGCCCTGGACGGGGGCAGACGTCGCCTTTTCTGCCGCCGCAGGGGCGGCACCATCGCTGCCAGCAGCCGCTGCACCGTCACCGCCCTCCGCAAACAGCTGCAAGTCCACCGCCGGGCTGCACTTACAGCTTTTCTTGAAGTTCACATTCTCCGGGTACTGCTCGGCCAGCAGGGTCAGGCCGTCGGCCACAAGCTCGAACTTGTCCCGCATGAGGACGCTGTCGCCTGCCTCCACATTCACCACCGGGCCTTCCTTACCCTGATAGATGCAGCTCGAGGTGTGTTCGTCCTCCGCAGCGCTGTACGCCAGCGTCTGCATCAGGCAGCTCACCGCAGCACATACGATGTCCTGTCCCGCCGGGGCATACCCCGCGTGGCCCTCGGCCCTCATCGTCAGCTTCCCGCCCTCCGGGTCTGCCACATAAATAATTTTGATCATGTAGAACCTCCTCACTTATTCGGGTTGTTGATGTTCATCGCCCTCTCGGCAGCTTTCGTGGCCAGCGGGTTGGTCCCGCCGCCCACCTGTCCGCCCAGAGAGTTGGTCACCGTTTTTGCGCTGGTCTTTCCACCGCCTCCGCCGCCGGTCATGGCAGCGGCCGCAGCACCGGCCTGTTCGCTCAGGTTCGAGCCGTTCTGCTGGTCGATGACCGCCGCCATCTGCTGGATCTGCGCCATGGCCTGCTGCAGCTGCTGGTACAGGGTGCCGTTCTGGGCCACCCGCTGACGCACCTTCTCGATGCCCTCGAAGTCCATCATGTCCAGACACGCCAGTGCGGCGTCGGCGTTGGCCGGGGCAAAGAATCCCAGCTGGTAGCACTCCTTCGCCGTCTCGTTCTGGGAGAGGCGGCTGAAGGTGCTCTTTTTAGCCGCGCTCACCGTGATGTCGAACACCGGCTCATGGGCGCCCAGCTCCACGCCGCCCACGCTCTCCACCGGCTGCGGCCGCAGCATCTGGCCGGAAAATTCCCGGTACTCCGTGCCGCCCTGCTGGCCGGTGATGCGGTAGACCCGCTCTTCGTCGTAGAACTGCCGCATCAGATCGATGATGAAGTAGCATTCTTTTGCAAAGGAGCGGTAAGAGCTCTTCAGCATATCCCGGCTGAGCTTCGAGCCTGCTTCCTGCAGCGCCGCAATGGCCGAAGCAGCGGTCAGGCCGCTGGTCGCGCCGCCCTGGTTCACGTCCCGGTTGCCGCTGATCTCCTTCAGCTCGGCCACACGGTTCTGCTGGTAGGCAATGGTGTTGGAGGGCAGCGGGGCGGTATCCAGCTCCATAAAGCCCCGCTCGTCCAGCCGTCCCGTGATATGTACCACGTCCTTCGCCGTGTCCAGCAGCTCGTCCTCGTTCACGCCCGCCGTGTCCGAGATAAGGTAGCGTTTCTTGGCCGCTGCCAGCGTGTTCTCGTCCATGGCCTGCGTCATCCGGTCGATGGTGTCCTGCGTGTCCTTCATCACGTCGATGTACCCAAAGCCCGCCGGGCTGTTCTCTTCCACAAAGAGCGGGTCGAACACAAAGGGATATTTTCCGTGGTCATAGAAACCGGTCTCGGCCATCTGCGGGTCGTTCTCACTGGCGTAGAGCACCACGCCGTTGCAGAACTTGCAGTAATGCACCACGGTCTGGCCGCCAGGCTTCTCCCGCTTGTAGTACCAGTCCACCACCACGCTCTTTTCGCTGGTGTCGATGTTCCGGTCGCTGACGTACTGCCCCACGGTGATGCCGCTGCTGCCCGCCTTGCCCTCCAGCTGAGGCCACCGGGCCGCCAGACGGTCGTTGTCGGCCAGTGCCAGCGAGAAGAAGTTGGCCGAGTCCTGGATGTCCTCCACGCCCGGCTCCCAGTACAACATCAGAAGGTCCATGCTCCGGATGGCGATGTCCCCAAGGCCCTCCCGCAGCGCCGGGTCCCAGAAGATGCCCTTCACGCCGGTACCCTGCTTGAGCTTGCGCCACCAGGTGTCGCTGTACACGCTCTCGTAGTCGGCCTGTTCCAGCAGCACCGGCAGGATCTCGGAGAGGAGCTTTGCCGTCTCCTCGTCGTCCTGCGCTCTCGGCAGCACGTTCGGCTCCGGGTAGTTGTCCATGGCGTCGGCGTGTTTGTTGGCGATGGAGTTGAACAGCCACCCCGTGCTGGGGGCTCGCTTGCCCTCCATCACCCGGTTGCCGTACTGCTTCCAGTGGCCCAGCTTGTACCATTCTTCGTTGTCGATGATCCGCTTGTCGAGGCTGGCCTTGGCCGACTTGTACTTCTCCAGCACAGCCATCGCCTCGCTGATCTCCTTCTCGCCGATGGGCTGCTCTCCGCTCAGTGCATCCGTCAAGCTCTCACTGCCGGGGCTTTCATCTGCTGTCAGGTCAAGCTCTTTTTTACCAAATTCCATCCCATTTTCCTTTCCGCGTTCCTGTTCAAATCGGAGAAGCACAAAAAAATGCGTTTAGCGAAGCGGCTAGCATTTTTGTGCTTCGACCTCTCCTTTGGGGTTACTAGGGGCGAGCAGCCCCTAGTTCGTGCCTCCCGCGCCTCGAAAGTAGCGGGCGCTTTTCTGGTTCTCTTTTGGCGCGCAAAAGAGAACATATCCCCCGTCAAATCCTCATAAACCTCGTCTTGTCCTTCCTCGGATCCATGTCCAGCGGGTCGTCCAGCATGGGCGGCGGCTGGGTGTGCTTCGCGCCGCTGATGGGGTTCTCCATCAGCACATACCGGCACTCGTCGTAGATGTGGTCCTCCTGTGTGGTGTCGATGTCCTCCACGTTGCTCTCGTCATAGACGAGGTTCGGGATGGTGCGGATGAAGTGCTTGCAGGTGTTGAAGACCTGCAGCATCGGCCGCCCGTCCTCGTTGAACGCCAGCCGGTAGTGAAACTGCATCTTTCCCGCCAGACGGGTGTGGTCGCCGGGCATCCAGTGCAGAAAGTTCGGGCTTTTCTCCTGCATGTCCGCGATGCTCTCGCCACGGCTCTCGTCGAAGATGGCCGGGTCGGCCACGCCCAGAATGACCCGGCCTTTCAGCAGCGGGTCGTTCTGCTCCGCTTCCCGGATCATCCGTGCCTGCTCCATCGGGTCCTTTCTTAGGCCCTCGTTGGGCGTTCCGGTGCAGCCGTACAGCTCCTTGATGCGGTAGAGCCGCCCGCGCTCGTCCGCTGCATACCACCCCACCGAAAACGGCTTCGAGAAGCCGAAGTCGTATCCCCGCCAGATCTTCCAGTGTTCCGGGATGGGGAACGGTTCGATGACGTGGGTCCAGCGCTGGTCTTCGTAGTGGTTCGGGTCGTTCCGCCACTCGGTGAACACCTGCCCCGAAAAGCTGTCCCAGTTTCCGTAGAGCAGTGCCTGCTTTTCGGCCTCCGGCAGCGAGGCCAGTGTGCCGATGTAGCCCGGGTCGTTTTCCAGCAGCGCCGGATTGTCAAAGACGGTGGACGGGATAAAGATGCGGGTGCGCCGCCGGGTGATCTCTTTTCCTTCCGGCGCTTTTACCTTCACCAGCTGTACCATCCGCGTCCCAGCAGGTGCCGGACTGATAAACCGTGCCTTCACCCAGCCATGCCCCACCCCGCCGGGGTTGGCCGTGGCCCGGATGTACACCCGGGTGCCTGGGCCGCTGGGGCGGTTGCGGCTCATGACATAGCTGTACTCGTCCCAGGTAAAGTGGGTCAGCTCGTCCACGCCGATAAAGTCGAAGGCTTTGCCCTGATAGTTGTACTTGTCCTGTGTGTGGTTCAGACTGCCGAAATAGATCTTCGCCCCGCTGGGGAAGGTCCAGCAGTGGCTCGAGCCGTTGTACCTCGCTTTGGGAAACACCGGCTTGTAGTACCGCATGGTCTTGTCGATGAGCTCCGAAAGCTGCGGGTAAGTCTTTCGCAGGATGAGCGCCCGGTAGTGCGGGATGTGTACCTGCCGCAGTGCCTCGATGACGAGGGCGTCGCTCTTACCGCCTCCGGCAGCGCCCCCGTACAGAGCCTCGTCCTCGGTGCGCGCCATAAAAGCGGCCTGTCTCGGCTGCGGCGACCAGATCACGGGGCGTCCGTGATATGTTTTATGCTCCATCCACCATCACCTCCGGCCCTTTTTCTTCCCGGCCCTCGGCCCCGATCTCCACCAGCGGTGGGGCATCGCCCTCGCTCTGGCTCTGGCTGGGTACCATTGCCGCAGCCTTTTCGGCCACGGTCATCAGCACGGTGGCCATCGCGGCGGCGTTCTTGTCGCTCATCACGCGCTCACCGTACCGCTCGAGCTGAGCGTCCAGCAGTTTTCGCTCTTCGCTGTCCAGCTGCCGGTCATAGCTGTCCTCGGCAGCGTACAGCACAAGCCCCGTCTCCGTGGCGTCCGCCAGCTCCTCGGCGTCGCTCTTGAGCAGTGTGCCTACCGCAAAGCAGCGGGCTCGGGTGTCCTCGTCCAGTTTCCGGCGGAGCTTGGCCTGTATCTGCGCGGCCCGCTGGCTCTCGTCCACACGGCTCTGTAAATAGCTCACCTGCGCCCTCGCCCCGAGGCTGGCCCGGATCGCGATCTCCCGCGCAGCAGCCTGCCGCTCTTTTGCAAAGGCGTCGCTCCGGCCGGCTTCCTCGGCCATCCACGAGCGGATGGTGCTCTCCGGTACGCCGTACCGCCGGGCTACCGCACAGATGGATCCAGACGACAGCATGGCCATCAGCACCTCGGCCCGCACCTTCGGCGGGTACTTCCGCCCCCGCTGGGAGCCCTTTACCGTGTTTTTGCAATATGCCCGCTTGGCCACCGCTCTGCCTCCCCTCTGCCGCAAGGCCCACGTTTTTGCGCTTCGTCGGGCCTGTTTCGTCCCGCTCAGGCCTGCCCGGTCTGCCAAGGGCTCCCCTCGGTAGGGGAGCTGGCGAGCGAAGCGAGACTGAGAGGTTCTTCCTTCTCAGCCTACCACGCCTCACGGGGCAAAACTACTGCGGACATTTTGCCCGCAGTAGTTTTGCAAGGTCTCGCCGCAGGCGAGCACGGGTTGCGGCTCCCAGCGTCTGCTGCGCTCCCGCTTGCATCCTGCTGGCCGCTGCCCCAGCCTCGGCTCCCTGTTTCCGCCACTGGCGGCGGTCGT
>ERZ772876.725-NODE-725-length-40422-cov-4.325811_pt1 | contig 40422 bp, 34 predicted proteins | sample MGYA00580584_ERZ772876 | MGnify/ENA primary metagenome ERZ772876 (study PRJEB29015, sample SAMEA2737728) | human gut metagenome | biome: human gut; feature: human-associated habitat; material: faeces | place: China | collected 2012 ... | reverse complement strand
GTTGCTAAAGCAACCGCGCCTTGGCGCGAGAATGTGCCAAGGCACATTCTTTTTTTAGAGATAACCTAACTATTTTGGGTGTTGCATTTTTCCGTGGAATAGGGGATGATAAAACCAGAGATTCCGGAGAATTGCCGGACAGGAAAGAGGGAGAAACTTATGAAGAAAAAGACTGTACATATTATTTCCCATTCCCATTGGGACAGAGAATGGTATCTGCCGTTAGAGCGGCATAAAATGAAGCTGCTGGATCTGATCGACACCAACATGGAACTGTTTGACAAAGATCCCGGCTTTTACAGCTTCCATCTGGATGGTCAGACCATCGTGCTGGACGACTATCTGGAAATCCGTCCGGAGAAGCGGGAAGAGCTGTTAAGACATGTCAGAGAGGGACATTTCCGTGTGGGTCCCTTCTACATCCTGCAGGATGAGTTTTTAACCAGCGGCGAAGCAAATGTCAGAAATATCCAGACCGGTATCCGCGAAGCGAAAGCCTACGGCAATCTGACAAAGGTTGGCTATTTCCCGGATGCGTTCGGCAATGCGGGACAGATGCCTCAGCTGCTGACCCAGGCTGGCATGGAAGCCGTTGCGTTTGGCCGCGGCGTAAAGCCGGTTGGTTTTAATAATGAATTAAAAGAAGGCGGCGAGTACGAATCCGCTTATTCTGAAATGCAGTGGCAGTCTCCCGATGGCACAAAGCTTCTGGGTATCCTGTTTGCAAACTGGTACTGCAACGGCATGGAAATCCCGGTGGATGAAAAAGAAGCAAAGGCATACTGGGAGGAACGTCTTGCAAAGGCTGAGATGTTCGCATCTACAGACGAGTTGCTGTTCATGAACGGTTGCGACCATCAGCCGGTTCAGAAGGATCTTTCTGCAGCAATTGAAACCGCGCGCAGATTGTATCCCGATATCGAGTTTGTTCATTCTAACTTCGAAGATTATGTCAAGAAGGTTCAGGCAGAGGCAGGTGAAAAGCTTTCTACCGTAAAAGGCGAGCTGACCAGCCAGGAGACAGACGGCTGGTATACGCTGGTCAATACCTGTTCCTCCCATGTAACCTTAAAGCGCCAGAACCGCAGAAACGAGGTTGCACTGGAGCGCGTATCCGAGCCTCTGGCTGTATTTGCAGCAGAAAACGGTAAGGAATATCCCCATGACCGTTTCAACTATGCATGGAAGATCCTGATGCAGAACCATCCCCACGACAGCATTTGCGGCTGCAGCGTGGATCAGGTCAACAAAGAAATTGAAGTCCGTTTCGACCGTTCCACAGAGATCGCCCATACCCTTTCCGAGGATGCTTCCGCTTATGTTGCAGACCTGACAGATACTTCTGTATTTGAAAAATATGGCGAAAACGCAGTTCCGTTTGTTGTGTTCAACACCACTGGCGACGAGCGCACCGGTAAGGTGACAGTCGTATTGGATGCAAAGCGTGACTACAACAAGTGGCTCTGGGACGGACGCCGCGATATGAAGGCATGGGAGCTGCCGGAGTACGTTGTTGTGGACAGCGAAGGCAATGTACAGAAAGCAACTGTAGAAGATGCAGACGTAAAATTCGGCTATGACCTGCCGGATGACAAGTTCCGTCAGCCTTACATGGCAAGACAGGTGAAGGTTTCCCTTTTTGCAGAAAAACTGCCTGCACTGGGCTACCGTACCTATGCGCTGGTTCCTGCAGAAGCCGTTGGGACAGCTGTAAAGGGCAGCAACATTGCAAGCGATGACCGTCATCTGGAAAATGAATTCCTGAAGGTTGCGATCAACGACGATGGTACGTTGAATGTTCTGGACAAGCAGACCGGAAAGACCTACGAAGGTCTTGGATATTTTGAAGATACCCTGGATGCGGGCAACGAATACATCTACTTCTGCCCGAAGGGAAATCCTGCAATTGTGACAAAGGGCACAAAGGCAGAAATCAAGCTGGTGGAAAATACCGATTTTGCGGCAAGCGTGGAAGTGACCAATGTGCTGACCGTTCCGGTTTCCGCAGACGATCAGTTAAAGGAAGAGCAGGAAGGTCTTGTAGAATTCATGAAGCGTACCTGCGGCAGAAGCAGTGAGACGACACAGATCGTTCTGCACACCACAATTACTCTGGAAAAAGACAGCCGCAGCGTGAGGTTTGTAACCGAGTTCGATAACACCGCAAAGGATCACAGAATCCGCGTGGTAGCACCGACCGGAATTTCCTGCACACACCACTATGCAGACAGCGTATTTGAAGTGGTGAACCGTCCCAACGAGCACAGCAAGCTGTGGGAGAATCCCTGCAAGTGCGAGCATCAGCAGAGCTTTGTGGGCTTAAACGATGAAAAGGGCGGCATGCTCATTGCAAACATCGGTCTGTATGAGTATGAAATCCTTCCGGAGGAAAAGAATGCACTGGCAGTTACTATCCTGCGCAGTGTCGGCGAACTGGGCGACTGGGGCGTATTTCCCACCGAGCTGTCCCAGCAGCTGCGTCATATCACTGCAGAGTACGAGATGACCTTCTTTGCAGGGGATCTGGTTGAAAGCAACAGCTTCAGAAGCGCATATCAGTTCCAGGTACCTTATACAGTTGCACAGACCAAGGTTCATGCAGGAACCCTGCCGACTGAGAAATCCTGGCTGACCTGGGAAGGCGAGCGCATGATGTTCTCCAACCTCAAGGAGAAAGCAGAAGGCACTGACCGGATGGCACGTTTTGTCAACTGCTCCGGCGAACCCACCGTTCTGCGTATCAAGAAGGACGCTTCTTTTGAAACCCTGTACTTCTCCAATATTCTGGAGGAAGAGGTTCGTCCCGAAACTGCAACTGCAGACGGCTGGTATGAAATTCCTGTCAGAGGCTTTGAAATCGTAACAGTTGGAATGAGATAAAAAATATTCTATTGCAAAAAATGGGAGAAGCTGTTGTGCGAATGTGCAGCAGCTTCTTTTGATGCATTGCGCGGAAAGCGATGCTGTGCAGCCATCGTCCGCATGCGCACAGATAGGTTGACGGATGCATACAGGCTTTCCGTATACCGGAAGCCTGAATTGCATAAATTTTGTATTGTATTACCATATTTGTTTTTTCGATGAAGCAGAAAGAAGAGGGAAAAGGAAATGGTGCGAAAGCCTGGAATTTGCCAGAAGCCGGTAATAACGTTGTATGAAACGCCTGCATATGCAGCGTGTGGTACGGCTGTTGGCGCAGAACCTACAGGCGTGCAGCCTGGCGCGGGTACACCGGAAAATGGCGGCGTTGCAGATGAAATTCTCTTTGGATGGCAATATGAGGTACTGGAAGAGAAAGATTCCTTTTATAAAATCCGGACACATTACGGATATGAGGGATGGATTGCGGCAGAAGAATACGTGCCTGTGGAAAATGCGGGCGGTGCAGGCGTATGCTGTGATGCACAAAACTCCGGTTGTGCCATGCAGCTTTTTCAGGTTTGCCAGAATATTGCGGACGTGCTGGAAGCGGAACGGGTACAGGCAAGGCGTATCACGACACTGTATGCCGGGAGTCTGATTTGGGCAGAGAAGGATTCGGCTTTAGGCGATAGCAGCGCTGCAGCCCGCCTGCTGCAGCCGGGCTGGCGACGCGTCTTTTTACCGGATGGAATGGGCGGTCTTAGGGATGGATATATGCGGAGCCGTTTTCTGGAGCTGTGCCAGGGACAGGAGCGGTGGAGAAAATGGGCGCTGCAGCGGTCGACGGTTCTGACGGAGCGTATCGATCCTATAGATGCAGTGTCACAGTCGGAGCCGGAGGGATGCGAGGATGCAGACGCGCTCAGGTCGGAAGAAACTTTTCGGAAAAGCATCGTGCAGACTGCGTATTCCTATCTCGGGACGCAGTACCGCTGGGGCGGGAAAACAGCAGGTGGAATTGACTGCTCCGGTCTTGCGTTTATGAGCTATTTCCAAAATGGGATCCTGATCTGGCGGGATGCAGCGATCAAAGAAGGCTATCCGGTTCATGAAATCCCGATAGAACAGGCCAAACGGGGTGATTTGCTTTTTTTTCCGGGACATGTGGCGATTTATCTGGGAAATGGAAAGATCATCCATGCGACCGGACATCCCGAAAGCAGCTGTGTGACCGTCAATTCCCTGTGGGAGGGCGAGCCGGGATATCGGGAAGATTTGAAAAATAGTCTGTGTGCAGCTGGAAGCATTTTTTAGAATGGAGAAATCTGTATTACCGCAAAAAGATTTCCTGAAGGTGTCTGGTAAAAGATTTTTGTTTGACTTTTTCAAAAATCAGAAATATAATAACTTACGAACGAGTAGCAAAATTGTGTAAATCCAGTTTTGCTGCTCGTTTTTTTTGTGCGAAAAAAGGAGGAAACTTATGAAAGCGGAAAGCAACAAAATGAAAGAAATGCCGGTCAATAAGCTCATGATTCAGATGGGAATTCCGATGATTTTATCGATGGCATTGCAGGCGGTCTACAACATTGTGGACAGCGCCTTTGTCGGAAATATGAAATCCGGGAGCGAAGCGGCGTTAAATGCGTTGACGCTCGTATTTCCGGTTCAGATGCTGATGGTTGCAGTCGGAATCGGCACCGGTGTTGGAACCAATGCCCTTCTCGCATTGACCCTTGGACAGGGAAATTCCAAAAAGGCGGCGAAAGTCGCCGGGAACAGTTTGTTTTTGGGCGCAGTGATCTATGCGGTGTGCCTGGTGTTTGGAATATTTGGGGGAAAAGTGTATATTTCCTCCCAGACCGTTGACCCGGAAGTAATTTCGATGGGAACGGATTATCTGAGCATCTGCTGTGTGATTTCGTTTGGAATTATTTTCTTTTCCATCTTTGAAAAACTGCTGCAGGCGACGGGACGTTCCCTTTATTCCACTATCGGTCAGATTGTGGGTGCGGTAGTAAATATCATCCTCGATCCGATTATGATTTACGGAATCGGACCCGTTCCGGAAATGGGAGTACAGGGCGCTGCATACGCGACGGTGATCGGACAGGTGGCATCTGCGGCATTGCTGTTTTTCTTCCATATAAAATTCAATAAAGAATTCGAGCATGGCGTAAAATATCTGAAACCGGACACCGGAATTATAAAAGAGATCTATGCGATCGGGCTTCCGGCAATCCTTGCACAGGCACTGATGTCTGTCATGGTTTATGTGATGAACCTGATTTTAAAATTTAATCCCTTCGCCCAGACCGCATACGGACTGTTTTATAAAGTCCAGCAGTTTGTACTGTTTCTGGCTTTTGGACTGAGGGACGCGATCACGCCGATCATAGCATTTGCATATGGAATGGGAAGCAAAAAGAGGGTTCAGGACGGAATGAAATATGGTCTGATTTATACGGCTGTGCTTATGGTAATCGGAACAGCAATTACGGAAATTTTCCCGGGCGCGTTTGCTTCGCTGTTCAATGCCGGACAGTCGAGAGCGTATTTCATTGGAGCGATGCGGATAATTTCGATCAGCTTTCTCTTTGCGGGAATCAATGTGGCATATCAGGGAATCTACCAGGCACTGGAAAGCGGTGTAGAGTCCCTGGTGATTTCCCTGCTCAGACAGTTTGTGATCCTATTGCCGCTGGCTGGTATTTTTTCCGTGTTTGTCAGAAACGGACAGGCAGACGTTTCGCTGATCTGGTGGGCGTTTCCGATCACAGAGCTTGCTGCCTGTCTGGTGGGATATGTCCTGCTAAAGAAAGTCAAAAAGAACAGGGTGGAAAATTTTTCAGAAGCTGCTGTAGAAAAATAAATATTGACGTGGAAGATTAAAACCATTAAAATAAGGGTAAAATAAAGGAATATACCACTATTTTAATGGTTTTCTTGTAGGAGACAATATGCAGGGGAAAAAGTTCGCAGTATCGGATTATACAACAGCAGAAGAAATTAAGGCGGTTCGTAAGCACTTGAAGCTGACGCAAAAAGAGTTTGCGGAATTGATTTGTTGTGGAAAGTCGACGGTAGAGCGTTGGGAAGTCAGCAAGGAAAAGATAACAGGACCGTTAGTTTTATTGCTAAAGATGTTGGAACGATATCCTGACTATCCGAGCCGGCTTCAGATTCCACAGAGAGAATATCCGCTTCGGCTTTGGTATATGTATCGGCAGAAGCCTTGCACAATGATAGATGTCAATGAAGTGGAGCAGAGGGTTCGTGTTGTTAATTATACGGATAAACTGATGTTTCGGGCATTTGGAAAAGTAGAAGAACCGGATTATAAAATGTACGAAGAGTTTCTGGAATCGAGATGTTTTCCGTCAAGTCGGGATAAAATGAAACTGGTGTTAAAGGATCTGGAGCTGCCATTTTATGATCCGCTTATGATTATAGAAAAGACAGGCGGAAGGATGGCAGAGGATGATTTCTGGATTCAGATAGAGCGTTAGAGGATGGGACATGGTAGAGCTTTTTGAACAGAACGAGAGGCAAAATGACAGGCAGTCTTCAAAGGGAAATCAGCTGAAATGGAAAAATGACGGGATATGGTATAAGGCTGATTACACTGGGTATGAAGGACTTGCAGAGTATATGATATCCCATCTTTTACAGAGATCATCCCTGCGCCCAAATGAATTTGTTTTGTATGAACCGGAACAGATCAAATATAAATCAGTTGTTTATTCCGGAGTAAAAAGTGACAATTTCCTGGAGGAAGGATGGCAGCTGATTACTTTGGAGAGGCTGTTTAAAGTTTTTTTTGGACAGAATTTGTATCAGTCTATTTTCAGAATTCCAGACGTAGAAATGAGGTTGCTTTTTTTGGTAGAACAGGTAGAGCGTGTAACAAAGCTGCCGGATTTTGGAGCATACATGAACAAGCTGTTTACCATAGATGCAGTTTTTCTGAATGAAGATAGACATACGCATAATATCGCGATACTTATGAATCAGGATGGAAAATTTGCCTATTGTCCTATTTTTGATAATGGAGCAGGATTACTGGCAGATACGACGTTGGATTATCCGATGGGACAGGATGTGTATATGCAGATGCAGGAAGTTTGTGCAAAAACGATCAGCCCGGATTTTGATGAACAGCTGGATGTATCTGAGAAACTGTATGGAAATCGTTTAAAATTCTATTTTAATCCAAAAGATGTCAGCGACCTGCTGGATGGGATAAAAATATATTCTTCGGATGAGAAAAACCGAGTAAAGGATATTCTTCTCACACAGATGAAAAAATATGCCTATTTGTTCAAATCATGTGAAGTGGAGAACGGACGTTTATAAACCGGGATTTCTTTGCCTGGAATATGACATGGATACCGTGATAAAAGAAATTCATGAATCATTGTGAACTTTGTTTTGACTAATTTGCGTTTGAGAGGAATACCGGTTATGGTCAGAAAATTACAAAAAGCAGATATAGACAGAGTTGCCGATATATGGTTAGATACGAATTTAAAAGCACATGATTTTATTTCTGCTCAATATTGGAAACGTAATTTTGAATTGGTAAAAGAAATGCTGTTACAGGCGGAAGTCTATGTCTATGAAAGTGATCAGAAAATCCAGGGGTTTATAGGGCTGAACAACGATTATATCGAGGGCATTTTTGTTTCTGATAAAATGCAGTCTCAGGGTATCGGTAAAATTCTGCTGAATGATACAAAAGACAAAAGAAACGAATTACGCTTAAATGTGTATCGGAAAAATACACGGGCAATCTCTTTTTACCAGAGGGAAGGTTTTGAGATCCAGAGCGATGGATTGGATGAAGCTACCGGAGAAAAAGAATATGCAATGGTGTGGAAAAAGAATTTCTGATTTTCTCAAAATGCGCTAATATCCAGATCGCATTCGAGGGCAATTATCTGAACTTGGCAGAATAAAACGGAGAAACGATTATGGAAGAAAGAAAAATTTTGACACCACAGTCCGTTCAGCAGGATCTGGACGCTTTGGGGCAATACAAAACAGCAGACGTGGACAGGCTGATCCGCCGCTATGTCAAGGAACAGGCGGACGCGGCTCCCCTTCGGGAACATATTTTGACAGAGCAGCAGTTTCATCGAATCTACTATTATGTAAACTTACAGCAAATTAAGGATGTGGCTGCACGGATGGCTTTTATTCACAATAATTTACTGTTTACGGATTGGTGGCACACGGATCAAATCATTCGGTATGTGGCGGCGCTGGATTTTGAAATGGCGATAGGGTATTCCCGGAAATATATCCATTCCGATGATCCATTTATTCGTCGCTGGGGCTATGTAATGTTTATTTCCCGGCTGGGGCATGGTCATGCAGAGCGGTTGCTGCCGCTGATGAAAGCAGACGATCACTATTATGTACAGATGGCGCAAGCCTGGTTGATTGCAGAGCTGACTATTTTTGAGCCGGAGGTTGTTCATCGGTGGATGAAAAGCTGTGGGCTTCCTTATTCCATCTGCGGCAAGGCCATTCAGAAAATCTGTGATTCCTACCGGATTTCCGACGATTGGAAAGTAAAATTCAAAGCCCTGCGGCCGGAACTGAAAGCAGCATTTGAAAAACTATGATGTCTAACCCCGTCGCTCTGAAAAATTTTGATGTTTATTTGATGGCGTGTAGTATTTTCTGGGGAATTAGTGTTAAAAAACACATTGATTCATATGTAAAAATGTAATATAATACATTTAAATACACTAAATATTGAGGGAAGGAGAATGTGCACATATGAAACGTAAAATAACGTCAAAGTTGTATGAGTGGAAAAATATGCTAAATGGTAGAATGCCATTGCTGATTTACGGGGCGCGTCAGGTCGGAAAAACATTTGAGATGCGCGAATTTGGAGCATTATATTACAAGAATACTATCTATGTGAACTTTGAAACAGATGAAAGAATTGGGAAATATTTTGAAACAGATATTCATGCAGATCATGTGATAGCTGTTTTGGAAAAATACTATCAGGCTAAGATAGTACCTGAAAATACACTTATTATTTTTGATGAAATTCAAATGTGTGAAAGAGCATTAACTTCGTTAAAATATTTTTCAGAAGAGGCTCCGGAATATCATGTGATGGCCGCGGGAAGTTTGCTGGGGGTAGCAGTGAATCGGGAAAAATATTCGTTTCCGGTAGGAAAAGTTCAGATGCTGACCATGTACGCAATGGATCTGGAAGAGGTGCTGTGGGCAAAAGAAAAACAGATGCTTGCAGATACGATCCGGGAACATTATGAAAAGAATCAGCCGTTGGATGAAATACTCCATGAGGAGGCCATGCAGGAATTCTATCATTATTGTATTGTGGGAGGGATGCCTGCAGCGGTGAAGGCCGACCTTGCAAAAGACAGTCCTATAGAACAGACAGAAATTCGGCAGATGTTATTAAATTCTTATATTGCGGACATGACCAAATATGCGAATCAGTCAGATACAGTGCGTATTTTTGAAGCGTATGATTCCCTTCCGGCACAGTTGGCAAGGGATGCAAAAAAATTTCAGTATAAGTTGATAAAATCGGGCGCGCGGGCCTCTCAATATGGAGATGCGATTGACTGGCTGATTCGGGCTGGAATTGTGAATAAGTGTATGAAATGCAGTCAGGGATTTTATCCGGTTGCAGCATATCAGGATGTGAGTGCATTTAAATTATATTATAGTGATATGGGTATTATGTCCGCCAGATTGGGAATGACTCTGGAGGCGCTACAGGGTAAAGAAACAGAGCATTTCCGAGGTATATTGACAGAAAACTATGTTGCAATTGCGCTGAAAACGAATGGCTATGATCTTCATTATTGGGAGTCAGATAATACGGCAGAAGTAGATTTTCTTATACAAAAAGATAGTCATGTAATTCCGGTGGAATGTAAAGCTGGAAATCATGTGAAAGCGAAAAGTATGATGGTTTATATGGAAAAATATGACCCGGTGTATGCAATTCGGATTTCAGCAAGAAATTTTGGAATGGTAAACGGGATAAAGTCAGTGCCATTATATAGTGTGTTTTGCATTTGATCAAACAATAGAATGCGCGCTCTGCGAGCATTCTATTGTCATGAATCAAATGGTCGGTGTCCTATTCGGATTGACCGACTATGCCTATTGGCTTTATGTAACTGACACAGAAGGGAATATAGATATATGAAAGTACTTGTAATTTCAGACATTCATGCAAATATTCGGGCGTTGGATACAATTTTGCGGGAGGAAGCAGACTATGATCTGTTATGCTGTGCAGGGGATTTTACGGACTACGGGATCTCACCTCGGGAGGTCCTGGAGCGGTTTCGCCAGTTGGAAAATACAGTCCTCGTATATGGAAACCATGACCGCCATGTCATAAATACTTACGAGAGCGGAGCATGGACAAATGTAGCGGATGGAACATACAAATGGGTGCATTATAACTGTGAAAGACTGAGTGAAAAAGATGTCGATTGGATGAAGCAGCTCCCGGAAAAGGCATATTTTGAGGCAGATGGATGGAGCTATGGAATCGCGCATCAATACGACAATGGCTACGGGACGATCGAGAGCCGCTATGCCTTTGATCAGTATTGGAATGCCAGCTATGGAGCGGAGTGTGACGGAAAGCGACGATTGATTTTCGGGCATACCCACAGACAATGCATTCATACCCTTGGGGAGGGAATGGAATGGATAAATCCGGGAAGCATTTCCTACAGAAGGCCAGATGATCCCGACAAGACTGCGCACTACGCGGTGATCGTGGATGGAAAAATACAGCTCAAAAGCATTGCCTATGACAGAACGCTGCAGCTTGCAGAGGCGAAGAGACTTTTGAAAAATGACCGGATGATGCGAACAGAGCTGCAGGATTTTATGTTCTTTTTCGGTGATGCAAAAACCTCAAGGGATCCGCTGTAAAATTCCACATCAGAAGGCTGCCGTTTCTTCCGTAAAAGGCGGATCCGGCAGTCTCTTTTTCTCCCATTGCGTTGACTTCCCTGATGGCATCCTTTATACTAAAAAAATACGACTATTTTACTTTTGGGGAAAATATTACAGGGGAAAACAAAAGAAAAAGGAGGGGAAAGTCGTGATTTTCGGCAAGTATATCAATCGTTACTATCTGAAAAATGCACCTGCGCTGCTGCTTGGACTGCTCTCACTTTTGATCGTCGATATTGCCCAGCTGATGATTCCGGAGCTGTATCGTCTGGTCATTAATGGTGTGAACTTAGGGAAAGTGGTGGTGGATGGTCAGACGCTGACCTTTACCAGGGAGGTACTGTTTCAGAATATCTGTCTGCCCATGATCTGGATTGTTTTGATGATGGTGATCGGGCGCTTTTTATGGCGGGTATGCTTTTTCGGTTCCGCAGTGTGTGTACAGGCAGATCTGCGGGAGCGAATGTTTGATCACAGCCGTCGTTTGTCGCAGCAGTATTATCAGGTCAACAAGGTAGGAAGCCTGATGAGCCTGTATACAAATGACCTGGATACGATTCAGGAGTGCTTCGGCGACGGCATTCTGATGTTTTTCGACGCTCTGGTGCTTGGTCTGCTGGCGCTGTACAAAATGTGGCGGATGGATTTCAAGCTTACGCTGCTGGCCCTGATTCCTGCGGCGATCATGTTTGGCATCGGCACTATTATGGGTACGACGATGACAAAACGCTGGGAGGAACGGCAGAAGGCTTTCTCTGATCTTTCGGATTTTGCACAGGAGAACTTTTCCGGCATCGCGGTGATCAAGGCATTTGTCAAGGAATTTAAGGAGCTTACAGCATTCCGTAAGCTAAACCGTGAAAATGAAGAGATCAACGTTACCTATACAAAGATCGCAACCCTGCTGGAGGTGCTGGTGACGCTGTTTGTGGAATCTGTCATCTGCGTCATCTTAGGCTACGGCGGCTGGCTGGTTTATGGCGGTCAGTTCAATGCCGGACAGCTGGTGGAATACATCGGCTACTTTGAATCCATCGTCTGGCCGATCATGGCGATTTCGATGCTGATTGAAAAGACTTCCCGCGGTAAGGCTTCCCTGAATCGTATTACGGAGCTGATGGATGCCCCTGTAGATGTGACGGACCGGGATGGTGTAGGGAATCTTGAAAATCCAAAAGGCAGTATTGAATTCCGGCATCTGACGTTCCGCTATCCGGACGGCGATTATAATGTATTGCAGGACGTCAGCTTTCAGGTAGCTGCCGGTGAGAGTGTCGGTATTGTAGGGAAAACCGGCGCGGGTAAGACTACGGTAGTAGATCTGCTGCTTCGTACCTATAATGTGCCGGACGGAACGCTGTTTGTGGACGGTCAGGATGTGAACAGCGTTTCCATTCATTCCGTACGCAATGCCTGTGCCTATGTGCCCCAGGATAATTTCCTGTTTTCAGATACCATTGCACACAATATCGGCTTTGGCGTAGAGGACGCTACACTCGATCAGATCGATGGCGCCGCCTCCATGGCAGATGTGCGGGACAATATTGTAGATTTCAAGGAGGGCTATGAAACCATCCTGGGAGAACGTGGTGTGACTGTTTCCGGCGGTCAGAAGCAGCGGATTTCCATTGCCCGTGCGCTGTTAAAAAATGCACCGATCCTGATTTTGGATGATTCGGTTTCTGCAGTGGATACCCGTACTGAAAAAATTATTCTCGATAACTTAAAGACCACCCGTGCAGGCAAGACCACCCTGCTGATCGCACATCGCATCTCGACAGTGGAGGGGATGGATAAGATCGTATTTCTGGAGGATGGCAGAGTAGAAGCGGTCGGTACGCATGATGCGCTGTATCACAGCTGTCCCGAGTATCGGAGGATGGTAGATTTACAGCGTCTGGAGGACGAAACGGCAGATTCGTCCGATGCGGTGGGGACGTTTGACATAGCGGATTCCGTTGATGCCCCAGAGCATGCGTCGGAGTCTGTAGAAAAGTACGAAGGAGGTGCCAGCCATGATTGAAGTAAATCCGTTGCTTTTGACCGGCGCGGTCATCGGTACGATCACGGCGCTTCTGATCGCCGCTTATGTGCTGGTAAAGGACAAAAAGTCCCAGATGGGATTTGAACGCACGATGAAGGACGGCGAAATTATGCACCGTCTGGTAGCCTATGCAAAGCCGTACTGGAAGCAGTTTGTACTGGTATTGTTCCTGATGATGTTTTCAATCGCCTATGACATTATTTCGCCGCTGATCATCGGTAATATCGAAGAGCTGGTTGCAGGTGATTTTGTTCTGCCTGCCCTGTATGCCCGAGTAGGCGGTTATGTGGTGGTGCTGCTGTTTTCAATGGGAAGTACCTATCTGCAGGCGGTGATTTTGCAGCGGGTTGGACAGCGGATTGTGTCCGATCTGCGTGAGGATCTGTTTACCCATATCGAATCCCTTTCCCATGAGCAGCTCAATGAGATTCCGGTGGGCAAGCTGGTGACCCGTGTGACCAACGATACCAACGCGATTTCGATGATGTTTACGAACCTGCTGGTCAGCCTGACAAAGAATGCCTTTGTTATTGTAGGCATATTAATTGCAATGATCTGCTTAAACTATGAGTTGACGCTGATGGTGCTGTGCTTTGTTCCCTTCATCGTGATCTTTACAGTGATCTTCCGGAAGTTTTCCCGTCGGGCATACCGCAGGGTAAAGGATGCGACGACGGATATCAATACTTATCTTTCGGAAAACCTTTCCGGCATCAAGGTTACGCAGATTTTCGGACGCGAAGAGGAAAAGATGGTGGAATTTCGTGAGAAAAGCCAGACCCAGGCAAAGGCAAACCTGAGTCAGATTTTCGTGTTCAGTGTATTTCGTCCGTTGGTGTATATGCTTTACATCTGTTCCATCCTATGTCTGTTTTATCTGGGAGGCATGGGACATTTAAACGGCGTGGCGTTTTTAGGACAGATGATCACAGGCGGAACGATCGTTACCTTTTATATGTATATTTCGAAATTTTTCACCCCGATCCAGAACCTGGCAGAGCAGTTTAACTGGCTGCAGTCGGCTTTGGCGTCTGCGGAAAAGGTGTTCTCGATCATGGATCTGGAGCCGAAGCTGGTAGATGCGCCCGATGCCATAGAGCTGGAAGAGGTGCACGGCGAAATCGAGTTTCGCAATGTGTGGTTTTCCTATATTCCCGGGGAATGGGTGCTGCAGGGTGTGTCTTTCCATGTAAATCCGCGAGAAACGGTGGCGTTTGTCGGATCGACCGGTTCCGGAAAGAGCACAATCTTGTCCCTGATCTGCCGCAACTACGAGTTCCAGAAGGGCGAGATTTTGATCGACGGCATCGACATTCGCAAGATCAAGATCGCTTCCCTGCGCAGGCATTTTGGTCAGATGCTGCAGGATGTATTTCTGTTCTCCGGCACGATCCGCAGCAACATCGTTCTGCGGGAAGAGGGCATTTCGGATGAAGAAATCCGTCGCGTCTGCCAGTATGTGAATGCCGATCATTTTATTGACAAGCTGGAGCATGGTCTGGATGAGGAGGTGCGGGAGCGAGGAAATAACTTCTCTGCCGGACAGCGTCAGCTGCTGAGCTTTGCGCGAACTATCATTCACAAACCAAGTGTTATGATTCTGGATGAGGCGACTGCTAATATCGACACCGAGACGGAGCTTTTGATTCAGGATTCCCTGGAAAAAATGCGCAGCGTCGGCACGATGCTGATGGTAGCCCACAGACTTTCCACGATTCAGCATGCGGACAACATCATTGTGCTATCCCACGGAAAGATCCTGGAGCAGGGCACGCATCAGGAGCTGCTTGCAAAGCATGGACGATATTACCAGCTGTATACGCTGCAATATCATAAGGAACAGATGGAAGAGTGACGGAAAGTCACTCTTCCATCTGTTCTTTTATCGTATAGGAAACTTCGTTTCTATACGATAAAAACGCTCCGCGAGGATCGCACTGCGGCGGAATGGTAGAATGTCGCTTACGCGACCCGCCGCAGGCGTAGAATCCTGCTTCGCAGGATTCTTTTTAAATTTTATTTTTGCAGCGTGCAGATATCGACCAGCTCTGCCGTATCCGGCGTAAAGCCGCTCTTTAAGATATCCGCCAGGGCAACTGCCGTATCCAGGCTGGTCAGACAGGGAATGCCAAGCTCTACAGATTTGCGGCGAACCTTTACGCTGTCCCGGGCAGGGGTACGCCCCTTTTTGGAGGTCGAAATGATGTAATTGACCTTTCCACTTTCCAGAAGTGCGATGGTGTTGTGCTCGGATTCGCTGATCTTATGGACAAGGGTAACCGACATACCATGGTCACGCAGTACAGCTGCCGTACCTGCGGTTGCATACAGGTGGAAGCCAAGATCTGCAAACCGCTGTGCAATATCAGGGATTTCATCCTTATCGGTGTCGCGCACGGTGATGAAGATGCCGCCCTTGTCGGTCAGCTGGTAGCCTGCGCCGACCAATCCTTTATAGAGCGCTTCCCGCATGGTGGGTGCGATGCCGAGCACTTCACCGGTGGATTTCATTTCAGGTCCGAGCTGCGTGTCCAGTCCAGACAGCTTTTCAAAGGAGAAGACAGGTACTTTGATCGCGGTGTAGGAGGAAACCGGGGCAAGACCGGTGCCGTAAGGCATATCCTTTAATTTTTCCCCGAGCATGACGCGGGTGGCGATATCGACCATCGGGATGCCGGTGACTTTGCTCAGATAAGGCACGGTTCTGGAGGAACGGGGGTTTACCTCAATGACATAAACCTGATCCTGGCAGATGACGTACTGGATGTTGATCAAGCCCTTCGTGTTTAAGGCGAGGGCAAGGCGGGTGGAGTAGTCCACGAGCTTTGCGGTTTTAGCGGGGCTTAAATTCCAGGCAGGGTAAACTGCGATGGAGTCGCCGGAGTGGATGCCTGCACGGTCGATGTGCTCCATAATGCCGGGCAGCAGGACATCCTCGCCATCGCAGATTGCGTCGACTTCAAGCTCCGTTCCCATCATATATTTATCGATCAGGACGAGGTTCCCTTCCATATGGGAAAGAATAATATCCATATATTCTTTTACGTCCGCATCGGAAAAGGCGATAATCATGTTCTGGCCGCCAAGGACATAACTGGGGCGCAGCAGAACCGGATAGCCGAGACGGTTCGCTGTTTCGATCGCTTCCTCTGCAGTGTGGACGGTATCTCCGACGGGTTGCTTGATATGGAGCTGTTTTAAGAGAGCTTCAAACCGACCTCGGTCTTCGGCAGCGTCAATACTGTCTGCAGGTGTGCCCAGAATCGGAACATTGTTTTCTGAAAGCCATTTGGTCAAGCGAATTGCGGTCTGTCCGCCGAAGGCAACAACGGCACCGACCGGATTTTCTACACGGATGATGTCTCCGACATCTTCCGGAGTCAGGGGCTCAAAGTACAGGCGGTCTGCTGTATTGAAATCGGTGGAAACGGTTTCGGGGTTGTTATTGACGATAACAACCTCATACCCGGCATCCTTTAATGCCCAGACACAGTGAACGGAGGCGTAGTCGAATTCGATTCCCTGACCGATCCGGATCGGACCGGAGCCAAAGACGATGACGACGGGCTTTTTGGAGCTGTGTTCCGCGATAAAAGCGGAAGCCTCGTCCTCCTCGTCAGTGGTGGAGTAGAAGTAGGGGGTTTCTGCGGCAAACTCCGCGCCGCAGGTATCGACCATCTTGTAGGAATACGGAAGGTGGGGGAAAGTAGAGTTGCCGGACAGCCGTGCAATCGTTTTATCCGGAAAACCGTTTCTCTTTAATTCCCGCAGAAAATCATGCGTGAGCGGCTCTGTCTTCAGCCGTTTTTCGAGGTTGCACAGATGCAAAAGCTTTGCTAAAAACCATTCATCGATCAAAGTCAGCTGATGGATTTTTTCGATGGAAAAACCGCGGAAGAGCGCTTCGTAAACCGCAAAGATGCGTTCGTCGTCCTGCGCCAGGATTTTGGCGGTTAGGGCTTCGTCGTCGAGTGCGCGCATATGCACGTCTGCCAGGCAGTCATGGGAGATTTCTGCGCCGCGAACGGCTTTCATCAGCGCCTGCTCGAAGTTTCTGCCAATGGCCATGACTTCACCGGTGGCTTTCATCTGGGTTCCGAGCTTTCTTGTCGCATACACGAATTTGTCAAAGGGCCATTTCGGAAATTTGACGACAACATAGTCCAATGCCGGTTCGAAGCATGCTTTCGTCTTGCCGGTGATTTCGTTTTTGATTTCGTCCATCCGGTAGCCGATGGCGATTTTGGCAGCGACTCTGGCGATCGGATAGCCGGTCGCTTTGCTGGCAAGGGCGGAGGAACGGGAAACCCTGGGGTTTACCTCAATAACAGCGTACTCGAAGCTCTCGGGATTTAGAGCAAACTGTACGTTGCAGCCGCCCTCAATGCCCATAGCTTCGATGATGTGGAGTGCAGCACTTCGAAGCATCTGGTATTCTTTATCCGCTAGGGTGACCGCAGGGGCGATAACGATGGAGTCGCCGGTGTGGACACCCACCGGATCAAGATTTTCCATAGAGCAGATCGTGATGACGTTTCCATCGCCGTCGCGCATGACCTCAAATTCGATCTCTTTCCAGCCGGAGATACATTTTTCCACCAGAATCTGCGTGATCGGGGAAAGACGGAGCCCTGCGGAAGCAATTTCTCGCAGCTGTGCTTCGTCAACAGCGATGCCGCCGCCGGTGCCGCCGAGGGTGAAGGCGGGGCGCACGATAACCGGATAGCCTGCAGAGTGCGCGAAGGAGAGAGCACCCTCAAGCGTCGTCGTAACGACAGAGGGGATGATAGGCTCCCGGATCGCTTCCATGGTGCTTTTAAAAACCTGACGGTCTTCGGCTTTGGCAATGGTTTCGGGGTTTGCGCCAAGAAGTGTAACGCCCTCCTGTGCCAGAAAGCCTTCCTTTGCCAGCTGCATCGAAAGCGTCAGGCCGGTCTGACCGCCGAGGGTGGAAAGAATGCTGTCTGGGTGTTCTTTTTTGATGATTTTTTTTAGAAAATCCAGAGTCAGAGGCTCCACGTAGACATGATCTGCCATGGCGGCATCTGTCATGATTGTTGCAGGGTTAGAATTAACTAACACAACCTCCAGACCTTCCTCTTTTAAAGCGCGGCACGCCTGGGTACCTGCATAGTCAAATTCGGCAGCCTGACCGATGACGATGGGACCGGAGCCGATTACCATTACTTTTTTCAGATTGGGATTTAACGGCATGCTTTATGCCCTCCTTTCCATCAGTGCGACAAATTCGCGGAACAAAAACTCGGAGTCATGAGGACCGCCGCAGGCTTCCGGATGGAACTGCACTGAGAAGCCGGGAAAATCCTGATAAGAAACGCCCTCACAGGTTCCGTCGTTTAGGTTGATAAAACGAAGTATTGCATTATCCGGGAGAGAATCGTTTTTGACGGCATAGCCGTGATTCTGACTGGTGATATAATCTCTGCCGGTGAGCAGATCTTTCACCGGCTGGTTTGCACCGCGGTGTCCGTATTTCAATTTTTCGGTGTCCGCACCGTTTGCAAGGGCGAGAAGCTGATGCCCCAGGCAGATACCGAAAATCGGAATGCCGGATTTGCAGAGGTGAGACAGCTCGGAAATGATAGCCGGGTTATCCTTCGGGTTGCCGGGACCATTGCTCAACATGATACCGTCCGGCGAATAGGAGAGGATGCGTGCTGCTGTCGTGGAAGCGGGAACGATGGTCAAGTCGCAGTTTAATGCGTGCAGCTTTCGGATGATATTCTGTTTTGCACCGAAGTCCCACAAAACGACGTGATGACGGGGAAGCGGGGACGGAATCTGGTAAGGTTCCCTGCAGGTAACGTGTGCTACCGCGTCCGTGATTGCCCAGCTCTTTAAGTCTTCAACAGCTGCAGAGTCCGGGCGGAGGGATGTGAGCCGTCCGTTCATGACGCCGCGCTCGCGGATGAGCTTGGTCAGGCAGCGGGTATCCAGATCATAGATGCCAGGGACATTTTGCTGCTTTAAAAAAGCGTCAAGATCCATCTGACATCTGAAATTGGAAGGACATGGGCACCATTCTCTGGTGATGTATGCGCTCATGTGAATTCCTTTGCTTTCAAAGTCTTTTGGATTGACGCCGTAGTTGCCGATCAGGGGAAATGTCTGAACGACCATCTGTCCGTAATAACTGGGGTCGGTCAGCGTTTCTGTATATCCGGTCATAGCCGTCGTAAAAACGACTTCCGCGATGACGTCCTCTTTCAAAGGAGCGCCGAAATGTTTTCCGGTCAGACAGGTCCCGTCCTCCAGCTGTAAGTACACAGTTTGTTCCATAAGTACACCTCGCTCATTCTCTCGTGTTTGCTGTACAAATACTGAAAGGCGTCCATGAATCAAACACTTCTCTAAATAGGAAAGTGTTTCACTCATGAACGCCTTTGTTCATCTGATGCATTATAGCATTGGGAAAGGGGGCGGTCAAGAATAAATTTTATTTTGTTTACCAGTTCCCCCGTGACTTCGTGGGTACAGATTCCATGCTCGCATGAGAATCTGTGCATGGGAAGCTACGAAGGGAGCACCACTCTATGAGCAAAAGGAGCTGCGAAGCAGCGGAAAGCATCGAAGATGCGACTTTGCAAATGGCGCGGGGAACTGTAACATTTTTACATCAGGAAGCACTTGGGAAGGGCAGCACCATCATAATTTCGTCCGCATAGCTTCCGTCCGGGAGCTTGAAGGCATTGGGCATCCTGCCAACCTCCCGAAATCCCAGCTTCTGATATAAATGAATTGCACTGCTGTTGTCTGAAAATACGCCGAGCTCCATCTGTTCATAGCCAGCCTTGCGCGCCAGATCAATCGCACCGTTTATGAGCACCGTTCCCAGCCCGGTATTCCAGTATTCCTGAACTACTGCAATTCCAAGGCTCGCCCGATGGCGTACCTTAAATCGTTCTCCGATAGGAAATACACCCACATTTCCAACCACACTTCCATCCTGAGTCAGTGCCCCCAGCATCAATGTCTGCTTTGATTCTCTCGTATTCTGCAGAATTTTCCGCTCGTTCTCCAGCGTATAAACCGCTTCCTCCGGAAGACGCATCAGAAAATGGGTCTCCTGTGCTGTTTTCTGCAAGTAAATCAGCATAGCTTCTGCGTCTCCGGCATTCAGTTGCCGCACAAAAACCTCTCTTCCGTCCTTTAAAACCAGCTTCCTTGCAGTCTCATAATACAAATCTGCTGTCATAACCTTAATATTCCTCCTGTCTGCATTTCTACTGCGCTATTGGCATAACGCAGAAAAAAGCATGTGCATAGACCTCCTCTACTGCCCAGCGTCCTGCGCTGCCAGTTCAATCAGGCACTTCTGAAATTCTGTCAAAATCGTCCCATAGGGAACTGCCCAGCAGGTGCCGTAGGTGTCACCGCCGGAAATACTTCCAACCCAAATCCCATTCTGCGTATAAACCGCGCCGCCGCTTGAACCGTAACTCGTTTCCGAATAAAACTGCAGCACATTCTGACCAGGATTGTTCGGATAGACGACGGACATTTGATCCAGAACGCCGATACAGCTGGCAGAACTTGGGCTGTCCAGAGAGCTCACGGCAACAAGTGCGTCGCCTGTTTTCATTCCAAGCGCGGACGCGTCCGCTCCGGCTGCCGGGGTAATCCCGACCAGCACTTCCTCCGGCAGCTGGCTGTATTCCACCGTCAGAAATCCTGTGTCTGTCTCGGTGCTGCGATACAGCACAGCAGCGCTGCATTTTGTTCCGTCCGGCAGAATCACCTCTGTATGGTTCTGTTTTAAGCAATGCGCTGCTGTCGCAATATAAATTCTGCTGCCATCCATCACCAGCACCACGCCGCTTGCGTCCGACCGGCGGATCAGTCCGAGTTCATCTACATCACTGTAATTGATCACGGATACGTTATGCGATTTTGTCATGACGCCGACCACATCTGCCACTGGCTGCAACGCTTTAGAAACCGTCTGCACCTGCTCCTGTGAAGCGATCCGATGCAGGTTCGCCGCTTTTGTCCCATATGCCGGCGCACCGTAGTCAGAGGCTTGTGTACTTTCCACCTGCACTGCCGGCTCTGCCACCGCTGCCGTCACCGGCACGGAGCTTATCATCATTGAAATTGTAAGCAGCAACCCTGCCGCTGTTTTCCAGACATTCGTTTTCTGAATCATAAAAAGGAACCCTCCCCATTCCGCAGGAGTCTTGCCCAAGGTAATCGTAAACCAGACATCCGGTTCTGCCCTCCTGCAAAATCTGACCAAGCTACTTCTTTTTCCCAATTGTCCTCTCTGCTGCCCTGCCTGTCAAGAAAAATTTGCTCTGTTGTGTTCCCATCCCGGCGAATTTGTTCCAGGCACTGCGTTCTTTCCTAAACCACCGCTTATTTTTGTTCGTCGAAGTCCACCAACAAATTGCTATTCAAGTTGAAAAATTTTTTAATTCCGCTATACTTACTGTTAGAAAACAGCTTATTTTTTTATAACGAAAGAGGACATTTCATGCATACATCCAGAAAAAATCTATTCCTTTATCTTCCGATCCTGATTTTATTCCTGGCGTCGTTTCTCTGGGTTTTGAAAGCGCCGGATCATTTTTCGTGGTCGGCAGATCTTTATCTGAGAAACGATGACACATCCGTCCTGTCCCAGCTTTTTTACAGCGACAATGACGAACTTTCGCAGGACAACTCCACTGACGGAACCCGGGACGGCAACATCGTCACCTTTTCCGGCCTGCCCGATCTGCGTAGTCTTACCTTATTTCGGTTTGACCCGACGAATACCCAGGAATCCTATCGCGTCACACACGTCGGCTTTTTCCTAAACGGGGAAGCTTTTTTCACAATGGATGCCGCCGATCTGGAAGCCCAGGCTTCCCCCGTCAACGCCTCCTGGCAGCTAAACGGGGAAGAGCTCGTTTTCACACCGCAAACTACCGACAGCAGCTTTTTACTTTCTGCCAACAGTATCCGGGAGGCTGCCGAACATGCGGCTGCAAGGCTCCACGTTTTATATGTGCGCCAGCGCTTTTTCCTTGCCCTGTCCATCGCGCTGCTGCTCTGTGTGATTTTATTTTTCCGCAAGGGTATCGCTTCTTATCTGAAAACGCTGTTCCTGCCGGACAGCTCCGGACACTTTGACTGGTTTACTCTCATCAGCACGGCGGTGATTGCAGGTGCACTGCTCGTCGTCTGTATCATCGGTTTGTTTTCTGCCCTCGGTCTGCATCCCGACGAATGGGACGTCAAAGCCTGTCTGGATTACGGCATGACGCACTTTCTGCCGCCCGATATGCGGGATCCCGCTGTTGCTCAGACCTATAGCGGCTACGGTTACACCAAGCTGGAAAATTACACCTGGTACTTTTATCTTGCCGGAAAGATCGCCCTGCTTTTTAAAACGATGTTTTGCAGCCTTGCCTACTACCGCGTTCCGAACCTTTTGCTGTTTGCTGCCCTCGCCTTTTATTTTGTCCGGAATATCCGTCAGAAAAACTGGCTCATGGTCGCACTCGGAATCTGCGTCCAGTCCTGGTATATTTTTTCCTATACGACGGCAGATGCGCTGGATTTTACCATCGCTTTTACGATCACCTGCCTGCTGTGCAACCCGCAGAGTCTGCTTTATCGCACCGTGGAAAAGAAAAAATTATGCCGGAGAGATATTCCTGCTTTTCTTCTTTTAGGGCTTTTGTTTGGCAACATCGCCCTCGGAAAGCAGTGCTATCTCGCGATTCTGGCACTGTCCTTCTTCATCCTTTTGCTGCGGCTGATCTGGCAGAAAGACCCCTTACAGAAAAAAGTGCTCTGGCGTAATTATCTGATTATTGTAGGCATTTTTCTCGCCGTCTTTGCATTCCGGGCTGGCTTTGACATCGCGCACTACGGTACGGAAAAATCTCAGGTCAAGGAAGCGGTCGCCATCCAGTACGCCGACTACGACAAAAATCCGTCCACCCCGACAAAAGAGTTGAACCCGTCCTGGCATATGTACAGCCGCGGCTATACGCTTTCTGACGTCTTTGCCGAAAATCCGGACTGGTTTGCCATGAGCTACAAGAGCTTTTGCGGACTTTTACAGGATCACGGCACCGGCGCGTGGTACTACTGGTGCATTGGGCTGCTCTATCTTACACTGTTTGCAGGAATCGGAATCGCCACGTTCCGACAACCTGACAATCTGCAGGGCAAAATCCGTTTTGTTATCTGCACGCTGCTGATGGTGGGTGAGCTTGCTGCATCCATTGTAAACTCCTGGCTGATCGAATCCATGGCCCAGGGACGCTATCTGCTGCCATGTATTCTGATCGCCGGATACCTTGCAAGCACCGTCCCGGAGCTGTTCCAGAAAAAAATCTACCGCACGCTGCTTAGTATCGCCGGAATTTTATCCGTCGGCTACTTTGGACTGGTCGGTATCCCGCTGTTTTTCTAAACTCTGCAGAAAACTGCAGCACTGCCATTGGAGGAAACTATGATCTCACCGGAAATCATTCATGTAAACTATATCAAAAAAGAAGCGCAGACCGGAAGCTACTGCGGCATGCGATATCGGCTTTCCAAAGGGAAAAATGAAGAGGGGGACTGTATGGACGTCACGATCTGGCCGGAGCCCTTCTGCTTTGTCAAAACGCCCGCCGAGCAAAAGACAACAAAACAGTTTCCCCTGACCCAGGAGGGCTGTCTGGAAGCTGTCGCGTGGTTAAACGAACAACATAAAAAAGGGAGCTATCGGTAAATACCGTTTTTAGCTTCCCAATCTTAAAATAAGAATCTCCCGTAGAAATCAGTGTTTCTTATATCTGATCTTCTATGGGAGATTCTTATTTTTTTTCTGTATGTATTTTAGGACATAAAGACCCCTTAACTGCATTTTTGAAAGCACTCTTTTTCTAAGCAGTTTTTTCTTCGGTTTTTCCCTTATTTAGAACTATCTATTTCCCAATAGCCCCTTTATGCGCGGCTGTACATTAAGGCGCGCACCTTTTTACCACCGCTCCCGGATAAACTGTTTCATCCGTTCTGCCTGCGCATCCAATTCCTCCTGCTTTCGCAGCTGCGGCTCCTGCCGGTTCCGATATACCTTCCCGGTGGAATGGAACAGGACAAAATCCGCAAGCCTGCGCTGCAGCCCTGCCAAAATCTCCCCATACGCCGGATCCTCTGCTACATTTTCCAGCTCCTCCGGATCCTTTTCCAGATCGAACAGCATCGTGTTTTCCATGCTGCCCTGCACGAGCAGCTTGTAACGCTTTGTGCGCAGCATATAGCCGATGCGCGGTTCCTCTTCCGTACCGTACTGCCCTTCCGAAAATACGAATTCTCTGCCGCCTCCTGTTAAAAGGCTTTTTCCCTGCATCGACGCCGGCGCTTTGACGCCGCACGCCTCCAATACCGTCGGTGCAACGTCAATGTTTTCAGACAGGGCACTTTCTGTCCGTCCCGCATCTTTCTGTCCGGGATACTTGACCAAAAGCGGGATTTTTGCCAGCGGATCGTACAGATAGTTGCATTTCAGCATCATGTGGTGGAAGCCCATGTACTCTCCGTGGTCGCTCGTGAAAATGATCATCGTATTTTCATAAAGCCCCTTCCGTTTCAAAAGACCGATCAGCCTTCCGATCCCGTCGTCGATCTCGGAGATCATCCCATAATACGCCGCCATCATCGCTCGTACGTCCCCTTCGCTCAGAGAGGTGTAATCCATCGCCGTGCCGTTTGCCTCCACGTCCCGCTTTAACGCCTCCTGCGTATAGCCGTCCAAAAGCCGCAGCTTTTCCGGATCATACATCGTGCTGTACGGCGCGGGCGGGTCAAACGGGTGGTGCGGGCTGACATAGCCGACCATCAGAACCGACGGCGCGTCCTCCTCCCAGCGTCCGATCTGCTCCTCGGCGCGCCGTGTGATCCACTCCGTCGAATAAAACCGCTCCTCCAGATCCGACTCCGCGCACTGGCACATATCATATAAATGGGATTTCCCCTCTTCATAAAAAATACCAGACTGATGGTGCAGGTCAAAACGGTCGATTTTGCCGTTGTCCATCAGCCACCGGTGATAATCGTCCTCAAAGCGCCCGATCCCGTTCTGCTCTGCCAGCTCCATCTCCGAAAAGCCGATGTCCTGATAGGTCGGATTCATGTGCATTTTCCCGACTGCCGCCGTATGGTAGCCCTGCTCCCGCAAAACCCCCGGAAATGTTGGATATCCGGAAGGCAGCGTCGCTTGATTGTCCCACGCGCCGTGCTGGTGCACATACAGGCTGCTCCAGAACGAATAGCGCGACGGTGTACAGATCGGATACACCGTATAATGATTTTCATAATTTACACTGTCTGCCGCCAGCCGGTCCAGATTCGGCGTACGCACGTCCGCATTCCCGTTAAAGCCAAGACAGTCCTGCCGAAGCTGATCGCAGTGCAGGATCAGAATGTTGGGCTGATTCATAACCACACTTCTCCTTCGATTTCTTTTTCTTCTCTGCATACGTCAAAAAACTTTTTCATCAGCGGAACATAAGTCAGTACAAAAATGCCCCCGCATGCTGTGCCAGCCGCCCTTTTGTGCTTCTCAGGCACCTTCATGCCGATCAACATCCCCATTGCAAACAGGCAGAATTTCAAAAGCGCCAGTGTTTTCCAGTTGCTTTCTTTACAGTATCTGTCCGCCGTCTCAAATAGTTTCATAACGACTCTTCCTCCCGGATTTTTCTGCATTCTCATTATATCCCTACTCACGTCGGCAGACAAGTATCATGACCGCTTTGTTCCATGCTGTATAGAATGCACGCTCTGCGAGCATTCTATTGTCATGAATAAAAGAGGGGCTCTGCTACCCCTCTTTCTCTTTATTCTGCGGTAAAATGTCCGCAAGGACTGTTTCCGCGCGGATCGCAATCGTTACATTCTGTCGGGTGCGGAGAAGCCCAGTACATCGATGCAGGTTTCCAGCACTTCTTTGGTCAGCTTCAGCAGTGCAATCCAGCCTGCCTGCTTCTTCTGATCCTCTTCTGCCAGAATCTTTGTCTCATGGTAAAACTTGTTGAACGCGTTCGCCAGATCATAAATGTACGCGCAGATCTTATGGGGTGCAGTTTCCTCACAGGCACTGTCCATCATTGCATTGAAGCTGCACAGCTGACGCATCAGATCTTTTTCGGAAGCGCCCTGCGCCTCTTCCAGGCACAGGTTTTCCAGGCTCTTTCCCTGTTCCTGATACTTGGCAAGGATCGATTTAATACGCACGATTGTATACAGAATATACGGACCCGTGTCTCCCTCGAAGGAAGTGAAGCGATCGATATCGAAAATGTAGTCCTTGGAAGCCTGATTGGACAGATCTCCATATTTGATTGCGGAAAGACCGATGATTTTGGCGATCTTTCTTGCCTCTTCCTCAGACAGATCATGACGGCTTTCGGATACCTTACGGTACATTTCCTCGTCGATATCGCGGATCAGGTATTCCAGACGCATAACGCCGCCCTCTCTCGTCTTGAAGGGCTTTCCGTCCTTGCCGTTCATCGTGCCGAAACCAACATATTTTAACTCTGTTTCAGGTGTTACCAGCCCCGCCTTTTTCGCTACACGGAACACCTGTACAAAGTGCATCTCCTGACGCTTGTCCGCAAGATAGATCAGGGAATCCGCATGCAGATTCTCCATACGGTCCACGATTGTTGCAAGGTCTGTCGTTGCATACAGCGCCGCGCCATCGGATTTTAAGATGATGCAGGGCGGCATTTCCTTCGTATCGTTATCCTCTTTAACATCTACAACCAGCGCACCCTGGCTTTCATACGCAAGGCCGGACTCTTTTAAACGCTTTACCAGTCCCGGAATAAGCGGGTCTGCATCGGATTCGCCCTTCCAGAGATCAAATTCCACATCCAGGTTGCTATAGTTTTTCTTCAGATCGGCTACAGATACCGCAATAATATGCTTCCACAGCGCGCGGTAGCCACGGTCACCGCTTTGCAGGCGCAGCGTTGCTTCCAGCGCTGCCTCCTTATACGCAGGATCTTCTTTGGACTTGCCACTGGCTGTGGGATAGATTTCTTCCAGCTCGGATACGGTAAAGGGAGCCTCCTGCGGATATTCCCCGGTAAAGCTTTCATCAAAATAAGGCAGCTCGGGCTTGCGCGCTTTTAACTCGGTAATGATCAGACCCATCTGCAGTCCCCAGTCGCCCAGATGGACATCGCCGATAACCCTATGTCCTTTGTAACGGTTGATCCGCTTGATGCTTTCGCCGATGACTGCGGAGCGCAGATGACCTACGTGGAGCGGCTTTGCAACGTTGGGGCCGCCGTAATCGACAACGATGGTTTTTTTCTTTTCGGGAGGCTCTACGCCAAACTTCTCCGCTGCAGCCATCCCTTTTAAATATTCACAGACAAAGCTGTCCTTTACTTTCAGGTTCAAAAATCCGGGCGCAACCGCAGATACTTCAGAAAATACTGCGCTGTCCGTCAGCTTTTCCGCTACGTCGTTGGCGATCATGATCGGGGCTTTATGGTATTTTTTTGCGCCCGCCATCGCGCCGTTACACTGATATTCGCACAGATCGGGACGGTTGGACACGGTTACGCGCCCCAGCTGTGCCTCATATCCTGCAGCTTCAAAGCCTTTTCCCATCTCTTCGGAAATGAGCTCCAAAAATTTCTTCATGTTCGTTCTCCAATCTATCTCCTGTAATAAGCGATCACTTTTTTAATCGCGGTGATAACGCTCTCCACATCCTCGTCTGTCATGCTGTAAAAGAGCGGAATGCTCATCACATGCTCATACAGATACTCCGCATTCGGGCACAGTCCCTTGGGATAGCCCAACTTTTCATAATAGGAATGCCAGTAAACCGGCAGATAGTGCACCTGTACATGCACATTTTCCGCATATAACGCATCGAAAAACTCTCTTCTGGTGCAGGTCAGCAGCTCCGGGTTTAACTGAATGACATACAAATGACGTGCCGTCTTTGACTCCGGGATCTCCCGCTGCAGCACAAGCTCTGGGCACTCTGCAAAGGCTTCGTCGTAGCGTTTTACAATCTGAGTTCTTCTTTCGATAAAACGATCCAGTTTGTCTAACTGACTGAGTAAAAGCGCTGCCTGAAAATCTGTCATACGATAGTTATAGCCCAGTTCAACCTGCTCATTGTACCACATCGCATCGGTGGGATGCATCATTTCGTCCTGATTTCTCGTGATTCCGTGAGAACGCAGGCGAAGCAATCTGTGATACATCTTCTCATCGTTGGTCGCAATCGCTCCGCCCTCTCCGGCTGTCACGGTTTTGACCGGATGAAAACTGAAGGTTGTAAAATCTGCGATGCTGCCGACTTTTTTATTTTTATACTGTGTACCGATCGCATGCGCCGCATCCTCGATCAGCATCAGATTATGCTCCTTGCAGATCTGACGGATCTCATCCAGCTCCACTGCCTGACCGGTAAAATCCACCGCAACGACTGCTTTGGTCTTCTCCGTGATATGGCTGCGGATACTCTCTGGATCGATGTTGTAGGTGTCACGCTTTACATCAGCAAATACCGGCGTTCCGCCGCAATACAAAATGCAGTTGGCGGAAGCAGCAAACGTCAGGGGGGTTACGATTACCTCATCCCCTTTCGTAATGCCCGCCGCCATCGCAGCCAGATGCAGCGCCGCCGTTCCGTTGCTGACCATAACGACATAGTTTGCCCCGGTTACTTCGCACAAACGCTTCTCCAGCTCTGTCACCTTCGGTCCACAGGTAAGCGCATCGCTGCGCAGCACATTTGCAACCGCTTCTATGTCCGCATCATCAATATACTGGTGCCCATAGGAAATCGGTGTCTTCCGAACCGGCTTCCCGCCAAAAATTGCTAACTGTTCCATTCTAATCTCCATTTCGCTCAAAACTGTGCAAACTATGCCCGTCTGCATTTCCTCTATCATACCACCCCGGCGGGCAATACGCAACAAGTCTTGCTTTCATACTTTTTTACAAGGCTTTTTCTCCACTGTCATAAAATTCAAAAATCATTTCCAGATACGGCTGCAGGACGCTGTTTGGTGCACGATAAATTTCATGCCGGATATCGGGCACAACCACCAGCTGTCCATCTGGGATCCTCTTGATAAACTCTTTTTGCGCTCCGGGCGTTACGAGCGTATCTTTTCCCGCCTGAAATAAAAGCACCGGTGTCTTCACCTTTCTCGCCTGCTTTTTGCTGATGACAAATTTTCCGGCATTGATCGCCTCCCTGCCCCATTCATAGCTTCCCGAAGAGGTCTGGCAGCTTTCATCCTCCCGACGTTTTTTCATATAATAAGCATGGCGCGCCTCGGAACTGCAGGACGCGTCCGAAAAAGACTCCTCCGGATCAAAAGTGCCCTGTGTGAGCAGACGATCCTTCCCATTGCCTCCGAACACTTTAAAATCACACAGCACCCGCGCCGCCCAGGACGGCACGCCGCCCAGATTTACTCCCAACATCGGTGCATTCAGAACCGCTTTGGCAAAATCCTCAGGGTACTGCTCCAGATAAAATGCGCCGATACAGCCGCCCATGGAATGTGCGTACAGATACAGCGGCAGATCTTTTGCCATCGGCTTCACCACTGTTTTGACGAACCGGTGCAGATCTTTTACATATCGGGAAAACAATCCAATGTGTACAATTGTGTGATCTTCCACTTCACGCATGGATTTTCCATGCCCTCTGTGATCCATAATCGCCACCTGATATCCCTGCAGATAAAAATAGTAAATCAATTCATGATATTTCAGGCAGGACTCTGTAAAGCCATAGCTGATCACGATCGTCCCTTTTTGTGTCTCCTGCGGATACAGTTCATAATACAGACCGCCCGTCTTAGCTGTTTTTCTCTGAGCCACGCCGTCTTCTGGTGCGTTCTCAGGCTTTTGCGATGTGCTGTCTGCCGATGCCGCATCACGCTCCTGCGATTCACCGCCTTCGGGCGCGACCTCCATCCACCCGCAAATCTGAACCTGTTTCAGAAACGGCTCTACCTGGCTGTCCATTTCCTGTTCCAGATTTTCTTCTGCGATACACTGCATTCTGCAGGAATTATTTTCCTTTAAAACCGTTTTTTTCATTCGTATTCTCCATATAAAATATAAAAAGAATGTGCCTTAGTATATTTTTGCGCCGAGGCGCAGCTGCTTCGGCAACCATCTACCCTTGCGTCGAGTGTGCATCCTCGCGGAGCGTTTTTTATTGTATAACATTGTATAGAAACGAACTTTCTTATGCAACAATAGAATGCACGCTCTGCGAGCATTCTATTGTCATGAACAAATAAAAAACCTGCTGACACGAAATCAGCAGGTATCGAATCTTTGTGGGGGGATGGCAGGACATCCTCCTTGCGGAAAACATCCTGCCTGATTTTGTGGGTTGATAACTTCTCAACTTGATCATATTGTATCGCACCACTGTATCTTTTGTCAACTACTTTTTCAAAATATACCTTGCAGTTCACTCGTACCTTTTTGTAAGCAGATTTTCATGCGAGCATGAAATCTGCCCCCAAACGGTACGAGTGAACTGTAACAATAGAATATTTTCCCCAAAAAAGATACATACTGATCCCAAAAGCTTTCCTATTGCTTTTTGAATCCAACAATGAAAAGGAGGTTTTTGTCATGTATCCTGTAATTCCAGAATCAGACCGTCCTTCTGACCTTGCGGATGACTGCATCCTCTCTCCCGACGGCGTCAATCCGGTTTCCAAAAATGACGAAGTGCCGTCTGAAAAAGATCTGTTCGACGACAAGATCGCAGTATATCCTGTTCCGGGTGCGACCCTTCCGTTTTATTTTCCGGGTTACCCCAACCAGCCGCTGTAGGACGTTCTTACAGCTCCCGCGCAGCGTCTGCAACACTGCGGACACCAACTAATCGGATGCCGGAAATTTTCGGCATTTTTTCGAGACAGACCTGGGGGAGGATACAGGTTGTGAAACCAAGCTTCTGCGCCTCCCTCACTCTCTGCTCCGCCATCGAAACGGCGCGTACTTCCCCGCTCAGTCCCACTTCCCCGAAAGCGACAACGCCCTCCGGGACGGGGCTGTTTTTGAAGCTCGACATGATCGCCATCACGATTCCAAGATCGATGGCAGGCTCTGTAATCCGGATGCCGCCCGCCAGATTGACGTAAGCATCACACCCTCCGATCTGCATGCCAAGCCGTTTTTCCAATACCGCCATCAGCAGATTAACGCGGTTAAAATCCGTTCCGGTGGTCTGACGACGTGGAATGCCAAAATTGCTGTGGCAGACGAGCGCCTGAATCTCCGTGAGCATCGGACGGGTCCCCTCCATTGAGCAGGACACGACTGAGCCGCTCGCGCCGGCGGGTCTGCCATTTAACATGAATTCCGACGGATTTAACACCTCCGTCAGTCCTTCTTGGCGCATCTCGAACACACCGATCTCATCGGTTGAACCGAAACGGTTCTTGACGCCCCGGAGGATTCGATAAGATGCATGTCGGTCGCCCTCAAAATACAACACCGTATCCACCATATGCTCGAGCACTCTGGGACCTGCAACCGTTCCCTCTTTGGTCACATGCCCGACGATAAAAATCGAAATACCGAGCCCTTTTGCCAGCCGCAGCAAAACACCAGTCGATTCGCGCACCTGCGACACGCTGCCGGGCGCCGCGCTGACCGCTTCATTGTACATCGTCTGGATGGAGTCGATGATGACGATCTGAGGCTTTTTCTGCTGGATTACCTCCTCAATCCGATTCAGGTTCGTCTCACAGAACAGCTCCAGCGTGTCCGAAAAATCGCCGATCCGCATCGCACGCATTTTGATCTGGCGTAAGGATTCCTCGCCTGATACATACAAAATGTGCTGCTTTTTTAACGAAAGGTTCCTGCACATCTGCAAAAGAAGCGTCGATTTGCCGATACCCGGGTCGCCGCCGACCAGCGTCAGCGAGCCGGTAACGATTCCGCCGCCCAATACCCGGTCGAGCTCTCCCATCCCGGTTTCCGTGCGTCTTTCCTCTTCCATCGAAATTTCATTCAGCACCGCCGGAGCGCTCTGCACCCCGGACAGCACCTGCTTTTTCTCTTTTCCGCCTGCGGTCACGGAAACCGGTTCCTCTACGAGGGAGTTCCACGCCTTACAGCCCGGACACTGCCCCAGCCATTTTGCCGTTTCATAGCCGCATTCCTGACAGAAAAATCTGGTTTTTATTTTGGTTGCCATTTATTTTGAAATTTCTACCTTTACTTCTCCGATTCCGGCAAGCTCCACGCTCACATTCAGCTTTCCGCCCAGGTTCGTGCGCATTCTGCCCGCATCCTCACCGTTGATTTTCACATCATATTCCGTATCTTCCTCCAGACCGAGTGTGATCTGCGCGTCCTCTGTGCCCTCTACCGTGAAGCTGACGCCATTTTCGCTCTCCGCAAAATGCTCTACGCTCGTGCCGGGCACGGATTCATAAACAAACATGCCGTTTCTCTCCAGCTTGGTAATCTCTTTAAAAGTCTTTACCTTGTACTCATCGCCGCCGGCCTCAAAGCCCTCCTTCTTGCTCTTTTCCTGCAGAAGATGATTGCCGAAGCTGATCTTTCCGTCTGCTTCTGTTCTGATGAGTTCTGCTACTGCTGCCATTCTTTTGTCCTCCTGTCCGCCTTTGCGGCGGTTTGCTGTTTATTTGTTTTTGACGCTGAAAACAACTTTATCCTCGCGGAAGCCTGCACTCACATGATCGCCGGATTTTACCCGTCCCGACAGAATTTCTTCCGCAAGTGCGTCCTCGATCAGCGTCTGAATTGCTCTCTTTAACGGTCTTGCACCCATTTTCAGGTTGCTGTATTTTTCTACGATATGCTCTTTCAGAGATGGTGTCAGTGTCAGGCTGATATCCAGCTGCGTCCGGCAGCGCGTAATCAGGCTCTGCGCCAGCAGATTGATAATTCGCTTCATATCGTCTTTTGTCAGCTGATGGAATACGATCGTTTCATCAATCCGGTTTAAAAATTCCGGTTTGAACAGGCGTTTTACCTCTTCCATCACGCCGGCTTTCATCTTTTCGTAAGTCTTTTGCGCATCTTCTTTTGCCGCAAAGCCGAGATTTTTTGGCTCCACAATCCGCTGTGCACCGGCGTTGGACGTCATGATGATGACGGTATTTTTGAAGCTGACCTTCCTGCCCCTGGAATCCGTGATATGCCCATCGTCCAGCACCTGTAGCAAAATATTGAAAACATCCGGGTGCGCTTTTTCGATTTCGTCGAATAAAACCACCGAATACGGATTTCTGCGAACCTTTTCAGAAAGCTGTCCGCCCTCGTCAAAGCCGACATAGCCCGGAGGCGAGCCGATCATTTTCGAAACAGAGTGCCCTTCCATATATTCCGACATGTCCACGCGGATCAGCGCGTTTTCTGAACCAAACATCGCTTCTGCCAGCGCCTTGGAAAGCTCCGTCTTTCCGACACCGGTGGGGCCGAGGAACAAAAACGAACCGATCGGTCGTCTCGGATCCTGCAGTCCGACTCTGCCGCGGCGCATCGCCCGCGCAACGCTCGATACGGCTTCTTCCTGTCCGATCACGCGCTTATGCAGAATAGATTCCAGCTTTAACAGCCGTTCGCTCTCTTTTTCGGTCAGGCGGCTCACCGGAACCTTTGTCCAAGTGGAAATGACCTTTGCGATATCCTCTGCTGTCACCTCTGGCTGCCCCTTTTTGCGGCTCTTTTCCTGTCGTTTCTGGTGCTTTTCGTAACGGGTGAGCGCCTCCTTTAGCTTTTGCTTTAGTCTGGAGGCCTCCTCCAAATCCTGATGGCGGATTGCCTGCTCCAGCTTTTCGTCCAGCGTTTTGATTTCCTTTGCCTGGTCTGTTGCCTCGTCAGTCGTCTGCATCCGCTGCAGGCGCACCGCAGCAGCCGCCTCGTCCATCACGTCGATCGCCTTGTCCGGGAGCTTCCGGTCGTTGATATAGCGATTGGAAAGATGTACTGCGGCCTCGAGGGCTTCCGGCAGAATCTTTACTTTATGATGCTCTTCATATCTGGAAACGATTCCCTGTAAAATGCCGATCGCCTCTTTTTCCGTTGGTTCTTCGACCGTAACCGGCTGAAAACGGCGTTCCAGGGCAGCATCTTTTTCGATATATTTGCGGTATTCTTCCAGCGTTGTCGCGCCGATCAGCTGAATCTCGCCGCGCGCAAGGGACGGCTTTAAAATGTTGGAAGCATCGATCGCCCCCTCTGCGCCGCCTGCACCGATCAGTGTATGCAGCTCATCCAAAAACAGTAAAATATTTCCGTCGTCTGTTACCTCACGGATGACCTTACGAATTCGCTCCTCAAATTCGCCGCGGTATTTGCTTCCCGCGATCATCCCGGACAGATCCAGCATCAGAACCCGTTTATCCTTTACCGTATCCGGCACGCTGCCCTCCGTAATCCGAAGCGCAAGTCCCTCGACGATCGCCGTTTTGCCGACACCGGGTTCTCCTACCAGGCACGGATTGTTCTTCGTCCTGCGGCTTAAAATCTGAATCACGCGCCCAATCTCCTGATCGCGCCCGACAACCGGATCGAGCTTTCCCTGTGCAGCCAGCTTCGTCAGATCCCGGCTGTAAAGCTCCAGCGTCCCGGTCTGGCTCTTTTTTTGCCTGCGTCCCAGTTCTTCGCGGTACGCCGTAGGGTCCAGTCCTGCTGCCAGGAGCGTATCCCGCATGATTTTCTGCAGCGGCAGCGACAGCGTCTGCAGCACCCGCACTGCAACATTATCCCCATCTCCTAAAAGCGCTAACAAAATGTGCTCCGTTCCGGTCAGCGCGCTGCCTGCCTTTTCCGCCTGTCTGTGGCTTTCCTCCAGAACTTCCTCTGCCCGGGGGGAATAACCGTCCCGCTCTATGACCGGATTGGGCGTCTCCGGAGCCAGCAGATCCTGAATCATTTCCCGGATCGCCTCTTCTTTTGCCCCGTTTTCCGTCAGAACTCTTGATGCCACGCCGGTTCCTTCTTTGATCAGGCCCAGCAGGATATGCTCTGTTCCAACATAATTCTGATGCAGGCTTTTTGCCGCCCGCCCCGCCAAAAGCAGGGCAGTTTTTGCCTTATCCGTAAACTGTGACTGCATCTGTTATAGTCCTCCATACTCTTCATAAATCTCATCTATCAAAGCATGTACTTCCTCGCGGGAAATATTCCGACAACTTGCCCGTGCCAGAATGACCCGCAGCGACTCCCGCATCTGCTCCAGATCACTGATTCGATCCGCATCAATCGCAATCACTGCGCCGCGGCGTCTGTCCACCTTGACGAAGCCCTCCTGCTTGAGCACGGTATATGCCTTATTCACTGTATGCATGTTAATCCCAATGGATTCTGCAAGCTGCCGCACGCTCGGGAGGGACTCTCCCTCCTTGAGCCTGTTTGTCGCAATCCCAACAATGATCTGATTGCGCAGCTGTATATATAGCGCTTCTTCGCTGTTAAAATCTACTTCCAGAATCATGCTGATCTCCCATCCATTTCATCTTTAAAGTGTTATAGAAACACTATAACAAGAATTCTGAAAATAGTCAACAATAGCATGCACGCGCTGCGAGCATGCTATTGTCATGAATAAAACAAAACACCCGGCACTGCTGTTTCCTATGCTCCCGCCAGACAGCGGGCAGTTTGCAGCAAAAGCCGGATGTTTTTTATGGATTCACGGCAATAGAATGTTCGCAGAACGTGCTTCTATTGTTTTCTGAATGCTTGTTTTTTGGAAGATTTATTTCAGGTCAAGGAATTCAAATTCAAGATCGTCATCATCCAGGAAATTCTTGGACTGCCAATCTTTGGATTTGCCCTTTTTGCGGCGCGGACGTTCTTCTTCCTCGTCCTCATCCTCATCGTCGTCTTCGTCATCTTCGTCGTCGTCTTCGTCATCATCATAATCGTCATAGTCTTCATACGTGCTTCTGACTTTGATGATCAGGATTGTTACAACGATAATCAGAACTACGATTACAAACGCCATCAGAATAACGACAAAGCGCATGCTCTTTGCGGTCTGGTCAATGGTTGCCTGATTGTTCTTGTTAGTCTCCTCTGCATTCAGCAGGTCACTGACCTGATATCTGGTTCCCATAGTATTATCATGCAGATACCATGCACTGCTGCCGCTTCCGTCATCCTCAAAGGCGACGGAATAATCTGCAGAGTTGTCTACGATCGGCTCTTCCTCCGGTTCTTCCGTCTCCTGACTTTCGTCAACAGCCGGCTCTGCTGTCGCCTCCGACACATGTGCCTCTACCAGATCAGAACGGATATATCCGCTTACATTATCAAATGTTACTGCATACCAGGTCTTGCCGTCGCTGCCCTGTGTCTCGCCGGTAACGGTCAGCTCCTGTCCGCTGGTTGCCTTGCCTGCAAGGCTTGCGCTGGTGGAAGCTTCGCTTCTGATATTAACGCTGGAAGAGGTTACGGTTGCGCTGGTAACGGTTCCTGCGGCAGCTGTCCCTGCTGCGTTATCCTCTGCGGCTGCATCAGTGTTTCCGTCCTCTGCAGCTGCATCAGCGTTTCCGTCCTCTGCAGCATTGGTGTCGGTTGTTGTGGTCGTTGTCGTTCCGCTCGGGGAAGAGGTCAGCGGCACAGCGCCGACTTCCATTGTGGATGTAAATAAAAATACCGCAGCAAGTGCACATCCCAGCACAGTGCTGAACTTGGTCGTCCATTTCATCATTCTAATTTACGTACCTTTCTGATTCCGATCCGCAAAGGTCTCTGCGGTTCTTTTCTCTTTTCCAAACTCCTCAGCCAGGCTTCCGATTTCGCCTGTCGCCAGTGCTCTATCGGTATATTATGCTTCGTCGATCGCTTTACCGATATCGTGTCTCATATATTTGTTGGCAAAATTGACCCATTCGGTCGCTGCATACGCTTTTGCGCGCGCTTCCTTTAAGGTAGGCGCCTTCGCCGTGATACCCAGCACACGTCCACCGTTGGTCAGGATCGTCTTTCCGTCTTCTGCAAACCTGGTTCCTGCATGGAAACAGAACACATCGTCTTTTCCGTCAAAGGCTTCCAGGCCGGAAATCGGGAGTCCCTTGTCGTATTTTAACGGATAACCATCCGATGCCAGCACAACACAAACTGTCGCATTGTCTTCAAACTCCAACTTGAGCTGATCGAGCGTACCGTCGATACATGCCTCGCAAACGTCCAGAATGTCGTTTTTCATACGCGGCAGCACAACCTGCGCTTCCGGATCACCGAAGCGGACATTATATTCCAGCACTTTCGGACCGTCAGGTGTCAGCATCAGGCCGAAGAAAATTACACCCTGAAAGGTGCGTCCTTCCGCAGACATTGCATCGACGGTAGCCTGATAGATATATTTTTTACAGAACGCATCAACCTCTTTTGTATAGAACGGAGACGGAGAAAAATTGCCCATGCCGCCAGTGTTCAAGCCCTGATCGCCGTCCTTTGCGCGCTTGTGATCCTGGGCGGAAGACATGATCTGGATGGTCTTGCCATCTGTAAAGGACAGCACGGAAACCTCGCGTCCGGTCATGAACTCTTCGATGACCATCTTGTTGCCGGCTGTGCCGAATTTCTTATCTGTCATAATCGTGCATACGCCGTCTTCCGCTTCTTCCAACGTGCTGCAGATTAAAACACCTTTTCCAAGTGCAAGGCCATCCGCCTTTAAAACGATCGGGAATTTCGCTTTGGTATGCAGATATTCCAGCGCATCCTCTGCCTTGTCGAACACTTCATAGGCAGCCGTCGGAATGTTGTATTTTTTCATCAGTTCCTTGGAAAATGCCTTGCTGCCTTCCAGAATCGCCGCATTTTTGCGAGGACCGAATGCACGGATCCCGGCTGCCTCCAGCTGGTCTACCAGGCCCCCGACAAGCGGATCATCCATGCCGACGATAACGAGGTCGATCTCTTTTTCCTTTGCGAACTCGGTCAGACGGTCAAATTCCATCGCGCCGATCGGAACGCACTCTGCCAGCTGCGCAATTCCGGCGTTGCCGGGCGCACAGTAAATCTTCTCTGCTTTCGGGCTCTTTGCCACGCTTGCAGCGATCGCATGCTCTCTGCCGCCGCTTCCCACAATCAGAATTTTCATATGAACCTCCATATTTTCAGGCGCTTTCGCTGTTATGCGATGCAATTTTGCATCACGATGCGATAATCGTCTTTCCATCCACAACGGTTACTCTGCCCTGGGCAATCAGATCGATGGCCTGGGGCAAAATTTTCCATTCCGCTTCCTCCATGACCCGCTGCTGCAGACTCTTGGGTGTATCGCCCTGCTGCACTTCAACCGCCTTCTGTAAGATAATCGGACCGGTATCCATTCCGCTGTCCACAAAATGCACCGTCGCGCCGGTCACTTTTGCACCGCGCGCAAGCACACCCTCATGGACATGCAGACCGTAAAAGCCAACGCCGCAAAACGCAGGGATCAGCGACGGATGGATATTGATAATCTGGTTTGGGAACGCTTCGATCATCTCTGCCGGAACAGCGACTAAAAATCCTGCCAGCACGATCAGATCCGGCGCGATTTCCTTTACCTTTTCGGTCAGGGCATGATTGAATGCCTCTCTGCTCTCGAAAGATTTCGGAGAAAGACAGATTGCTTCCACATTATGCTGCCGCGCACGTTCCAGCGCATATGCGCCCGGGTTGTTGCTGATCACCGCTGCGATTTCGGCATTGCGGATTTTTCCCGCGTCAATCGCATCGAAAATCGCCTGCAGGTTCGTGCCTCCGCCTGAGACACAGACCAGAAGCCTTAACATAAGGTCACTCCCTTTTCGCCTGCTTCGATGGTGCCTACCACATAAGGGGTATCGCCTGCAGCTTTCATTGCTTCCATGGTCTTATCCACATCAGCGGGATCTACTGCGACGATCATACCCAGGCCCATGTTATAGGTGTTATACATCATATGCTCTTCGATATTGCCCTTTTTCGCCATCAGGGTAAAAATCGGAGGAATGGGATAGCTGTTTTTGTTGATCACCGCATGGGTACCCTCTTTTAACATACGGGGCACGTTTTCATAAAAGCCGCCGCCGGTGATATGGCTGCATGCCTTTACGGTTACGCCGGCTTCTTTGACTGCCTTTAACGCCTTAACATAGATGCGTGTCGGAGCCAGCAGGGTCTCGCCCAGGGTTGCGCCCAGCTCATCATAATAGGTATTTAAGCTTTCAACGGTCATGTCGAATACCTTACGAACCAGAGAGAAGCCGTTGGAATGCACGCCGGAGCTTGCCATGCCGATCAGCACGTCACCGGGCTTTAAGTTTTCGCCGGTAATCAGGTCTTTTTCATCCACTACGCCGACTGCAAAACCAGCCAGATCGTACTCATCCTCCGGCATCAGTCCGGGATGCTCTGCTGTTTCGCCGCCGATCAGGGCAGCTTCCGACTGTACACAGCCTGCGGATACACCTTTTACGATCTCTGCGATCTTCTCGGGAATATTTTTGCCGCATGCGATATAGTCCAGGAAAAAGAGCGGTTCGCCGCCTGCGCACGCAATATCGTTTACGCACATGGCAACGCAGTCGATACCGATGGTATCATGCTTGTCCATAAGAAAGGCGAGCTTGATCTTGGTTCCGACACCATCTGTACCGGATACCAGGGTAGGCTTTTCCATATCCTTGATCTTTTCCAGGGAAAATGCGCCGGAAAAACCGCCCAGTCCGCCAAGCACTTCCGGGCGCATTGTCGTCTTTACATACTGTTTCATCAGTTCCACCGATTTGTATCCGGCTTCAATATCCACTCCAGAACTCTTGTAATCCATCTGATCCTCCATACCGTGCCTGTGCACCTGTTTATTTTGTGTAGTTGTGATAGCCGCATTCCTGCAGCTTTGCATCCTTTTTCAGTACGCCGTCTTTCATCTCTGCGCTGTAAGCCTTGAGCTTTGCAAGAAGCTCCGGATCGGAAACCGCTAAAATCTTCGCCGCCAGAATACCTGCGTTTGCACCGCCGTTGATGGCAACGGTCGCCACCGGGATACCGGAGGGCATCTGAACGATGGAATACAGGGAATCCCTGCCTCCCAGAGACGTCGTGTGCATCGGGATACCGATCACCGGCATCGGAAACAATGCAGCGCACATACCCGGCAGATGAGCTGCCATACCGGCGCCGGCGATAATCACCTTTACGCCCCGCTCCTCCGCGGTCTGTGCATATTCAAAAAAAGTATCGGGCATCCGATGTGCGGAAATAATCCGCATTTCATAGGAAATACCGAATTTGTCCAAAATCTCAGCTGCTTTTGCCATTACAGGCATATCGGAATCACTGCCCATTACAATACTGACCTGTGCCATGTGCTTTTATCCTCCTGTCAAAATATGTCGCAACTTATCAATCTACAGTGTACTAAACTTTTTTGGCAGATGCAACCTATTTTTATATTACAGTTCACTCGCAGCTTTCTGTGCACAGATTCCATGCTCGCATGAGAATCTGTGCACGGGAAGCTGCGAAGGGAGCGCCACTCTATGAGCAAAAAGGAG
>ERZ772876.716-NODE-716-length-40766-cov-3.890324_pt1 | contig 40766 bp, 28 predicted proteins | sample MGYA00580584_ERZ772876 | MGnify/ENA primary metagenome ERZ772876 (study PRJEB29015, sample SAMEA2737728) | human gut metagenome | biome: human gut; feature: human-associated habitat; material: faeces | place: China | collected 2012 ... | reverse complement strand
ATACGCGATAAGCACCACGTTCTTGTCCCGCTCCCGGCTGAGCCGTTCCTCCAGGCGGCGGATTTCCTCCACCTGCCCGGGGCTTACCTGCGCCACGGGGAACTCCAGCTTCTCCTCCATCACAGGAACTCCTTGAGCTGCTCCAGGTTGCGCTCTTCCATTTTCAGCAGCCGCTGGGCCAGCCGGGTGGTCTCCGGCTCGGCGTCGGGGCACTCCTTCAGCTTCTTGGTGATGTCGATAATCCCCATGTTGCTGCCCTGGAGCATCATCTCCGCGATGTGTGTGTTGGATTTGTCCAGCAGGGTGTTGAGGTTCAGCATGGTGGAGGCGGACACCCGCTCCATGGTGCTGATCCCCTTGGCGTCCCCGCCTTCCTTCTGAATTTTTTCCTCCGCCTTGTTGAAGATCTCCTGGTATTCGGTCAGCTGATCCTCCAACACCCTGCGGAAGTTCACGTCCTCCACGATTTTGGTCAGCTTCGGGATGGTTTCCTTACCCATCTCCGCGTTTTGGTAGATGAAATTGAGCAGCGCCATGTCCTGCGTCATAGTTGTCCCGCCTTTCCTTGTTTGGCTTTAGCGTTCCCGGCGGGACAGAGGATTATCGCAGACATCTCCTGGAAATTTTATACACGGGTCAATGTGAAGGACAGGGCTTCGAAGTCCTTGAGAACCGGAATGCCCAGCCCGGCGAACATCAGCTCGCCGCCGCCGAAATCGGCGTCCAGCTCGTCGATATGATAGCGGGCGTCCGGGTCGAGACCCATCAGCTTAAGACGGGCCGCCAGGCCGGGCTCGGTCAGCGCCCGCACATAGGTGGCCACCGCCCGGCTCTTGTCCGGGGAGACGAACATCCAGGCGCAGCTGTTGGTTTCAAAGGGGCTGACCAAACGGTAAAAATCCCCGTCGGTGATTAGGCTGCCCAGCGCGTGATAGCGGGCGGTCTGCTCCGCGATTTGCCGGCGCTCCTCCTCGCTGAGTTCCAGCGGATTGAGCTCATACCCGAAGGAGGCGCTCATGGCCACCAGGCCCCGGGTGCGGAAGGGGGTGACGCGCCCCACCTGATGGTTGGGGCAGGCGGAGACATGGGCGGTCATGGCCTGCGGCGGATAGACCAGGGAGGTGCCGTATTGGATGCGCAGCCGCTCAATGGCGTCGGAATCGTCGCTGGTCCAAATCTGGGGGTCATAATACAGCATCCCCGCGTCAAACCGGCCGCCGCCGCCCGAGCAGCCCTCGAAAATCACGTCCGGGAACGTCGTGGTCAGGTAATCCAGCAGGGCGTAGAGATTGAGGATATACCGGTGAAAAAGCTCCGGCTGCCGTTCCGGCGGCAGGGCGGCGGAATAGGCGTCGGTCATATGGCGGTTCATGTCCCACTTGACATAGGAAATCCGGTTGGCCGCCAGCATCCCGCCCACCGTCTCCTTGAGGTAGTCCAGCACCTCTTGCCGGGACAGGTCGAGAATCAGCTGCTTCCGGCCCAGGCAATAGGGGCGGCCCTCCTGCCGGATACACCAGTCGGGATGGGCACGGTACAGATCGCTGCCCTCCGAAATCATCTCCGGCTCGAACCACAGCCCGAAGGTCATGCCCAGCTCCTCGCATTTTTCAATGATGGGGGTCAGCCCATGGGGCAGCTTGCGCTTGTCCACGAACCAGTCGCCCAGGGAGGTAGTGTCGTCGTCCCGATGGCCGAACCAGCCGTCGTCCAGCACAAAGGTATCGATGCCCATCCCCCGGCAGCTCTCTATCAGTTCCAGCAGCTTTTCCTCGTTGAACTGGAAATAGGTGGCCTCCCAGTTGTTGATGACGATGGGCCGGGGCTTGTTGCGGATTTTGGTGTGCCCCAGGTGGTATTTGATGGCCTGATGGAAGTTCCGGGACAGGCGTCCAAGGCCGCTGTCCGAGTAGGTGAGGATGGCCTCGGGGGCGGTGAAGGTCTCCCCGTCCTCCAGCCGCCAGGAGAAGTCGGCCGGATGGATCCCTATTTGCATCCTGGTCTGTCCGAAGGGCGTGACCTCCGCCTGGGCCAGGAAGTTGCCGCTGTAAATCAGCGTCGCGCCGTAGCACTCGCCCGCTGTCTCGGTGGTCTCGGGCGCGGCGAGGGCCAGGAAGGGGTTATGCTGATGGCTGGACGCGCCCCGGCGGCTCTCCACAGCGTTGACCCCGCGGCGCAGAGGGGTGCGATCGATTTGCCGCTCCCGGCAATGGATGCCGTACAGGCCGATCATGTCCCATCGGCTGTCTGGCAAATCCACGCTGGCACTGAGCACGCGGGTCAAATCCACCGGCGCGCCGGTGGCGTTGATCACCCGGACGTTGCGGGTAATCACGTCGCAGGCGGGATACACCACATAGCGGAGCACCACCGTCAGGCCGGTGAACTCGTCGGCCAGGGTCACCTCCAGGGTCTGCTCCCCGCCGGACAGGCCCGGCAGCCCCTGAGGCTCGATACAGCCGTCGAAAATGACATGGGAGCGGTAGGTGAGATCCAACAGGCGGCTGCCGGTTTCAAACCGGGCGGAGAAGGCCGGCACCCGGAAATCCCCGCCGCCGTACACCGGATACTCGGTGGGAATGAGATCCAATGAATGCCGGCTATCCGCCGCGCCGCTGTAAACCGGCGAGAACCCGCTGGGGAACGGCTGCCAGAGCCGGGTCAAATCGGCCGGCTGGATTTTTGTTCCCCAATAGGTGCTCAGCAGATAGCCCTTGTCAAAAATACGGAACATATAGCAGGTGCGATCCGTCGCGAGATAAAACGTGCCTGTGTCTTTCAAAAAAGTTATCGCCAAAGCAAACACTTCCTTTTAAAAGATGATTCTGTGAGTATTTTACCGGCTTTTTTATAAAAAACAAGAGAAAAAGCGTCCCACCTTATGGAATATCGTCCCATCGACAAGAAAAATCAAAAATAGGACTTGCAAAATCCGCCGGGACGTAGTAGAATTGATATGCCCTTTTGAAAGGGAAACTATCCGCCCGTGGCGAAGCTGGATATCGCAGTGGATTCCGATTCCAAAGGCCGGGGGTTCGAATCCCTCCGGGCGGACCATATGAAAAAAGTCGTGTAAACCTAGTGTTTATGCGGCTTTTTTCTTTTTGTCTTGAAATGGGGAAAGCACGTTTTAGGGGTGCTTTCCCCATTCTTCTAAGACTTTTTCTAAGACTGCGGGGGTAGCCACCCGCACAAAAACACCTGCGGTGTTTCCTGCGGTGTTTTTCAGCCCCCCGTTAAGGAAATGAGCCTTTATCGCCCGAAACGCTCCTCATATGCAGCAGCTCACCCATGCCGTCCGCCAGCCGCATCTTGGACTGATACTCCAGATGCCCATAGATATTTCCGGTCGTACCGATGTCGCTGTGTCCCAGCCATTCGCTGATTTCTTTAAGCTGAAAGCCCCTGGCGAGCAGCAGACTGGCACAGGAGTGACGCAAATCATGGAACCGGATATCCGGCAGATGGTGACGCTTAAGCAGCCGCCGGAAGCCCCTGGACACCACATCGGGACGAAAGGGCAAGCCGTCCGGCCACTTGCAGACGAAATCGTTGCGCACATAGCCCGCCCCCATGAGAAGCTGGTTTTCCCGCTGCTCCTGCTTGAGGCGGCGCAGATACCTCTCCATCTCCGGAATCAGCGGCAGGGTGCGGCGGCTCTTCTTGTTTTTGGTGCGCTCCTTTTCCACGACAACCTTTGACTGTACCACCGTGTTCTGAATATGGATACGTCCCTCCTCAAAATCCACCGCCGCCCATTTCAGCCCCAGCACCTCGGACCGGCGCAACCCGTAAAACAGGGTCAGCAGGATAACCGGCTCGAATGGATCACCCCGTATCGCCTCGATGAGCGCCGCGGCTTGCTCCGCATTGTAGTAGTTTCCGACGTACTGCTGCACCTTGGGTAACGTCACCCGCTCCGCCGGGTTATAGGGGATGAGATTTTTGCGCACAGCGTCTTTCAGGGCGCTGTGGATGACGACATGGTGCTTTTTCACCGTATTGGCGGATAACCCGCCCCGGCCATCCAGTCGCCCGTTTTTCACCATGACGTTGTAGTATCGCTGGAGCATCTGTGGCGTCAGGCCCATGAGCGTGACTTTTTGCGGCTCGAAATAGGGCAGGATATGCCGCTCGGCAAACACCTTGTAGGAATCCCATGTGGAGCGTTCCACCGCGTACTGCATCTGTTCCAGCCACTGCCGCAGCCAGTCTGCGAACAATACGTCTTTGGCATAGGCCACATGGCTGTCTTCATACTGCTTCAGCAGGTCGCGGAAAGCTTTTTGCGCCTCCCGCTTTTTCACCCTGTCCACCCGGAGCTTCAGGCTGATCCATTTGGGATGCGGCTTGCCGGCATCGTCTGGGATGTTGAGTACAGCGTAGTAGATGTTTCCTTTTATTTGAAGGCTTCCTGTCATGTTGTCCTCCTTCCTGCGGAAGCCCATCACTTACTATGAGTATAGCACAGTGAGGGTCGGTCAGCAATTCTTGCCGTCCAGAAACCGCACAATTTCGCTCTTGGGGATCCGGTAGCGGTTTCCCACCTTGACACAGCGGATTTTCTTTGCCCGCACTAGCTCATACGCCATGTTTTTGCTGATGCGCAGGATTGTGCAGACCTCTTTGACGGTGAGGACGTCGCCGTACTCGTCAAGCATCGCCGTCACCGCCGTTCCAGTAGCTGTCCGGTTTGCCTTCCGAATCAGCCAGATAAATCCGCGTGATCTCCGCCCGTTCATGTCCCAGCCAGCGGGACACCTGCAGACAGGCCTCATGCGGCGTTTTTCCTTCGCGGGTAAGCCGGCGGTACCATTCTGCCGCGCAGGTATGCCGCAGGCCGTGGAAGGTCATGGGGCGCTCCGAGCCTTTGTCCTTGACGGCGTCACGATGCCGCCGGATAAAGGCCTCAAGCTCATGGATAACGCTGTGGGTATCCCGACCGGCCGGAACAAACAGCTTATGTCCCGGCGGCGTGATTTTCAGCAGTGCGGCCAGTTCGATGCGGATGGTTTCGTTGATGGGTACCTCCCGCACCTTGCCGCCCTTGCCCTTAATCGTTAGGAAACCATCCTGTAAAGCGGCCCGGGCTATGGCAGTATCCATGCGCATCACCTCGTGGATGCGAAGCCCTGCGTATCGACCAATAACGATGCAGACCTCAAAATCCGGGCGTTCAGCTTTCCAGCACTCGCCGATCATCCAATTGAATTCCCGATAGCTCCATGTCCGATCCTGCTTCCCGAATACCCGACGCTCCAGCTCCAATTCCCGGTTGTCCGGCAGGGCATAGCGGGCGTTTGGAATCTGATCATGCCAAAAGCGGATCGCGGACAGCTCGGTCTTGATGGTGGCAGGCGAAAGTCTCCGCCTTTGCATATCCGCGACGTAGGCGGCCAGATGCTTGCCGGACAGGTTGGCGAGTTTCTCCAGGTGGAACCGCTCTGCCGTAAACCGCAGAAAGCGCAGGAAAGCCTCGTAATATCGCTCTTTGGTCTTGTAGCTTCCCTGCCGGTTGTGGCGGCGGAACTTCTCGGCCTGTGCAGCCAAATTGATAAAGGTGGTCTTCATATGTGCTCCTTTCCTTGTCAGGAGCACCGCGCAGCCTGGATTCGGGCAGACTCTCCCCACTGGCATTTTCATCGTTTCCGGCCATTTTCCAGAGAAAAGCCTGCCCAAACCCGCGCTGTCACTGGATGCGGCGGCCTTTTTGGCTTCTGTCTCTTGGAATGGAGGATGACCGGCTATGTGGTTGTGGAGGTTTAGTAAGTTCCCGTATGGGCTCTGAGAAGCCTGGGGCCAATGCCTCGACGGGGAGCGCCTTCGCCGGGGATACCCGGCTGCAGCCGAATACGCTGCGGGCGCTCGGCGGCCAGTCCAGACGATGACAGGGCCGCTGAATGGTGGGTGTCCCGGCATCGTCTGTGGGGGCCAAGGCCCGCCTGCCGGGTCGGAATCCGCCGCCGTGCGGTTCCTGCAAAGGCGTTTTCTGTCCGTGTCCTCCGGCGCCTTTGCTGGTGGCCGGGGGGACGCTCACTTTTTTGAACATCATACCTACGCTCCTCTCGGTGTTTGACTTCCGTACCGGGTCGGCAATCCGGGGGAAGAGCTGTTGAGGCAAAAAAGCCGCAAAACCATTGCTTTCCTGGTTTTGCGGCTTAACGCCCCTTTACGGTGGAGTTCCATGCCCGGGACCCCATCTTTTCGCTCCAAATTGGTGACCTTTGCTTGGAGTTGGATTTGGGAAGCTCTCGCTTCTATCCGCTCTGTCCTCTCGTACAGAACAAAAAGGCCGGACTTCCCCCTTTTGAAGGAAAATCCGACCTCTTAACTCAAACCAATGTCCACTTTAGGGACACTTATCTCAAACCTGTTTACAGATGTATCTTATCACAGGCTGCCTGTCTTGTCAAATGTTTTGCTGGTTGCCTGTTTGCACACATAAGAAGGCTTATGCCTCCTGCGGTGTTTTCCTTCCTGTTTTCCGCGTATTATGCGCTTTCAAGGCGGAATACACCGCCCTCTTTTCCGAAACCACCGGCCTGATGGGCATACCTCGAAGGGAAAATCGAGACTATTTCTATATATTGTAATTGTATGTCGATTTGCCTTTTGTCGTTATAATTCTTTTAACAATTCTCCTGGCTAGTTTGTACGGAATTTCAACATACATTACATAGTCGTGATCTACACTTATCTATTAATACATATTGGACTATACAAGAATCTGAATGGGTAGACTGGAATCTATTGTGGTGCCATCTCCGAGTTCCCCACGGTTATTGCGCCCAAATGCCCATATCTCACCGTTATCCGTTATAAGCCGTATGCAGATAACCGGCGCTGGCAGCGGTTACATGTTCCATTACCTGCACAGGTATAGAACTATCTGTTGTTCCGTTTCCCAATTGGCCGAACTTGTTGCTCCCCCACGCCCAGAGCGTATGATCCTCTTTAATGGCCACAGCATGCGTGTAACTTGTCGATACCGAAAGAACGTTGTCCATTACTTTTTGAAAAAGGGGAGCTTCCTGAGTTTCACCCAATCCCAATACACCATTGCCGGCCACCCACAACTCATGATTTTTATTTATGGCATAAATGACGTTGTAGCCGATAACCACCGTTTCGATATCGCTATACAGCCTGCAGGGAGTTAATTCGGATTCATAATCGTCCCGGCCGAATTGTCCCGCATCATTGGAACCCCAAAGCCAGCGCGCTCCACTGCTGTCGAGCACAGCAGATTAGGCAGGACCGCCAAACGCTTTGCGCACATTGCCCATAATCTTCTGGAATTTGTAAATCGATTTCGTCGAACCAATTCCCAATTGACCGACCTCGTTGTCACCGGTTAAGCGTAACTGCCAGTCGGTATCGATTATCATGGTATAAGAGGCTCCAGCAGAAGTGGATATCACACTGTCCTCGAGTTTGAGAGGCTTGAGTTGTAAGGTGTCACCGACATCTCCCAACTGGCCCATAGACGTCTGTCCCCATCCCCACAAAGTATTATCATTCCGTATAGCCACGGTATGATTGTAACCCGCTGAGATTTGTACAACACGATTAAGGACTTGGACGGGACGGTACCGCTCGCCAGTTGTGCCGTCTCCGAGTTCGCCGCAGGAGTTGTCTCCCCATGCATATAAGCGCCCCTTTTCCGATAAATAAAAAGTTTTATAATTGGCGGCTATTATATTTGGCTCAATAGAGATGCGCTCAGCGAAATAGATAGTCATCGTACCAGCTACCAGGAGACAAATGGCTCCGAATAGGAGAAGCCATTTTCCCACCCGGCATGTGCAACATCCTTTTTTCGTTTATTCATTCGTATCACCTTCTATTACAATAAATTTGGACAGGAAAGCCGGGCAGCCAGTCCGCTTGACTTTGCTAATATAAGTTTACGGACAAGACACAGCAGCCTGCCGTGTCTTGCTCTATCTCATACTTAAGCTACAATGAGAGGAGTAATTGGCCTGGCAAACTTGACTATGGACTACCCACGTCCGTAAATAAAACTGTCAGCCATCCTCTTATTGCAGCGTTCGGTTTAAGCAGGTTGAGCTTCGCGCTCGTTTTACCGGGCAAATGAAATCGGCAATGAGAAAACGATGGTCGCCACATTACGATATTATTCGCATGGAGGAATGCCGATGAATGCTGTAGGAATCAATGTTTCCAAAGGCAAAAGGTTGAAACAATTTAATTTGAGTACCATTCCAAAAAAGAGCGCACAAGAACAAGCCCCCTAAAAGCGGGCAAAATCGAAGTTATGCTTAAAGTCTAAGCGGTAGGCGGAGCAGTTACCAAATACCCTTGTCGTTGGATAATGTAAATAGCTTCTTCCAGCGAAACTTCACGGTGGGCCGGGGGACGGTCTGCCAAGTGGTAGAGAGTCGATTGTACGGCTCGTTTTTCTTGAGCATGTTGTAAATGGCAGTGAGCAGCATCCTGGCAATGGCAATAATGGCTTTCTTGTGTCCACGGCGTTTCTTTAGTGCAAGATAGCGGTTACGAACTTCAGGAAACGGCTTGGCACGAATCGCACCAAGAGCGCACTGAACGAGCAATGGCTTGATGTAGGCTCCGGCCCGGCTAATTCTGGTGGTTTTCTTCTTTCCGGCACTCTCGTTGTTTTGCGGCGTAAGCCCCGCCCAGGAGCAGAGATGCTTCGAGGTGGGGAACACGGACATATCCACTCCGATTTCAGAAATGACGCCGATTGCGGCAAAGGATTGGATACCCGGCACCGTCATAATAAGTTCGAGTTGAGGAAGATACTTCTCAGCAGTAGACAGAATCAGGGATTCCAGATTGAGCTTGCACAGTTCAAGGCTGTCCATGTGGGAACGGATGATGCGGAGCTTTTCAGCCTGTTCAACACACATCTCTCCGTCCACAGCAGCAAATATTTCCTCGTTAGTTGCTTTCATGTGCTTGGTGCGGAAGCCGGAAACATCTGTGATTTTCATCGCTGGATTTTCTAAAATTCTGGAAATAATTGCAGAGGCGGCCTTACCAAACACATCGGAGAACACATCATCCAGCTTGAAGTTGGAGACCGTCAAACAGTTCTGTGCCCGGTTTTTCTCGCCGGTGGTGAAGCTGGTGAGTTTCCAGCGATAGCGTACTAAGTCCCGCAGTTGGCGGATGTTCGCAGGAGGAATAAAACTCCCGGCGACAAGGTCGTGCTTGAAGATGTCAGCGATCCACTTGGCATCTCTTTTGTCCGTTTTCTTGCCCCGAATTGCTTTCACATACTTGGGGTGAGCAAGGACGATGTTGCAGGTGGGCTCCAAGATGTTGTAAATGGGGATCCAATACTTTCCCGTGGACTCCATGCATACGTCTTCGCAGTTGTTTTCGGACAACCAAGCTGCACAGCGGCGTAAATCACCAGTGAACGTGGAAAAACGCTTGCTCTTGTAGGCTGTCACGCCCTGCTCATTGGTAGAGGCGATACAGGCAACAATAAAGGACTTGTGGACATCCATCCCGCAACAGACACGGTAAATGATTTTAAGCATAACACATCCCCTCAAAACCGTATTCGAGGGAGCAGGCAGGGACTGGACGTTCACTGAAAGATTGAAGTAGTCCGTCTCTCCAAAGATAAGGTTACAGGGTGCAAAGCACTATTCATTGGTGCTTGAAAGAGCGTCCGGCACACATAAGCATTCAGTCCAGCGTAAGGCCGAGCCTACTCACCTTCACGTGCTGTGTAGTGTGCCTGCTTCCTCAAGCCTATTCTAACAAATTACAAATTGCTGCGTTATAGGCTCCCGTGTTTCACTCCCTTTGGTGCCTTGCAGCGCAGCGGAAAGGAATGGTCATAAGCATGGTTTCTGTTACCGGGGTGGCTGTCCCGGTATAGAGGAAGCGTCCATTTGCTTATTTGCAGAAAAAAAGGCCGCAAAACCAATCTTTCTAACGGTTTTGTGGCCTATGCAGCCTGTATTCATTTTATCAATGCCCGCAGGATACAATACCCTCACGGTATTTTCATTCTCTCAACTTCGAAAACACTTGAGGCCGGCGCATAACCACTGTTTGCCCAACCGCAACAGCGAATGGGCATTACCTCTACTCTTGAACAACGTACAAACTTAACAACGTATGCAATGCCACTGGTATAAGCAGCAAGGCACAAAAATCAATTACAATTGTATATATAGTACTTGTCAATAGATATTCCAAAATATTATCTACAAACCCAATTTCAAGCCTTTATTAGAGCACAGCCATACCCACGGTGCCTGTAAAAGGCTTTTCACGGAGCCTATGGCAATACTACTCGCATGCCTGCGGGTGCATCCCACGTAGTCCGGATATCACCGTCCGGCTGCCGGCAGTGCTCCACGCGCAGGATACCTAAGGGCGTCGGATAGGTCCCCCTCGCCCATTGAAGATCGCCCAGCTTTGGCCGCAGCTCGATCGCGCCGCATCCTGCCTCTAAAATATGGATGCCCAGCACGTCTTCCGCCAAAAACGCCGTGGGTCCCGAGGCCCAGCCGTGACAAAGGCTGTGGCGCAAGCCCTTATAGCAGAAAGCGCCGTTATCCCCGTGAATATCCTGCATCCCCTCCGGCACCGGCTCGTCGATCCGGCCGCTGTTCTCCAGCCAATCGACGTCAAAGTCCTCCCAGAAGGTAGTGGCTCCACGCTCCAGCATCCCCCCATAATACGTCTCGAGCATCTCCAACGCCGCTTTCATATCCTCCGCCGCCGCAATTTTCAGCAAATAATAGCTCATGAACGTGGACATACGGCGGGCCCCATCCTTCAGCACAACGGCCGCCGCTTGCTTCTCGTCCAGCAGGCGGGCCAGTCCAAGCATGGCGGCGGTCTGCTTTGAGCCGTAATGTGCTATTGGCTGCAGACGTAAAGCCGACCGCTTTTTGGAGCAGCAGGTGGCTGCCGCTTCTTCTCCATACTGAACGGCCAGTTTTTCTCCCGCCTCCAGCGCCAGGGACAGCAACGCGCGGGATCCGTCCTTTTCCTCGGCGCGTTCATGGCTGGGCCAGTCGAGAAAATAACCCGGCAGAGTGTCGGAGCCATCCGCTCGAATTAAATCGGTTATCTGTCTGATAAGCACCAGCGCATAGTCCCGGTTCTCTTCGAGAAAAGTTCGGCTGCCCGTATACCAATACCAATCCCATACAATGAGCAGCCACCAGAGAGAATACGTTGGCATGCCGTTCATCCAACCGGGCAAAGGCGTCGTTTCCCGGGCAAAGCGCAGGGTATCCTCCAGCAGGGGCTGCCTGCCGAACACCGTCCGGATGGTCAGCATCTCCGGATGCATATCTCCCACCCAAACCAATCGATCCCTTTTAATTCCATCCCAAACATACCGCTGCATATTCAGATGACAGGTATAGGCAGCCGTGTCGTAAATCCGATTCAGCCGGTCCCGATCACAGCGGAAAGACCCAAGATAGGGAATATCCCGATAAATGAACACCGCTGTAACCCCCTTGAGCAGCAGCTTCGTGTTCCGGCTCAGAAGACGAACGCAGAGAAACCGAAAGCCGGTTTCTCCCCAGGCCGTATCGCTGAGCGCCGGGAGCGCAACCGTCATGTCCCGGGGCGCGTGGTCGTTGCCGGCGTTTTTTTCACCGATGTCACTCAGCGCCTCGGAAGCCGATTCCCCAAAGGTCAGCCGTACACGCGCCGGATTTTCCCCCTGAATAAGCCCGCACAATAGCCTTGCCCCGCCGTGCAGCTCCGCGCCGTAATCAAGCAGTATGCCCGCCTCTTCTCCACCCTCTCCGTTTTCCAGCACGGCCATAGCCGGTTCGCTGGTAGTAATCTGCAAAAGCTCCCGGGAGAGCAGCCTCTCCGCGCCGTTGGTTTTTCCTTTGACCGATACGACACGGCGGGGAAAGAGATCCCGCCGTATCCGTTCATCCCGCTGCGCGGCACTGAATTGTTCCAGTATATCCATATCTGTTTCTTTCACCTCAATCGGCGTTTTTTCCACCATAAAAGGTATCCCGCGGCTCCTACAGACACCGCCGCACATCCCGCGATCATCATAATCGGCAGGAGCGAGGGGGCCGATCCTGCAGATTTCGTCGCCCCGTTGTCCGTTGAAGCGGTCGCCGTGGCTCCGGAGCGCGTGATTTCGGCCGTACTTTCCGAGACGGCCTTTGTTGTGTCGGGGGGCGGGGTCTGCGCCGGCTCTTGCGCCTCGCCTGCTTCCGTGGCCGCCCTTGTGCTTATTCCCGTTCCCGAAGCGGCCGCCGTCGTAAAAACGGACGCGGTGGGAAGCGTGTGATAGGCCCCGCCGATTCCCGGCTGCTTTTCATCATAGCCGACCACCAGTATCCCATTGGCCACCTGCCGCTGAGCGCCGTCGCTGGGACGGTTCATCAGTTTCAGCTGTCCGCCGCTTTTGGCGATCATCGTGGTGGAGCCGCCGCCATCCAAATGCATAGCGTTATAGCAGCCCTGCTCCAATAGCAGCTGGGCCATCTGCCAAACGGTTAGCCCTTTACTGAAGCCGGGCTGTCGCCCGTCCGCCGTCACCAGCATCACGGTGCCGTCCTCTTTCACCCCCACAGCGGTCATGGGCGACGGGGAGCTATAGCCGCCGTAAGCGCCGGAGCCATCCAGGTTGGGGTTGATTCTTCCGTCCCGGATTAGAAATTGAACGCCGCCCAGTGCAAATTTCACCCGATTCCAGCGCTCGTTTTCGTAGGTAAACGAGATATAGACGGTCTGACCCGGTCGTAGTTTTTCCAGCATTTCCTTATGTACATCACAGCTCGAAAGCACCACGCATCCCTCCGGTATCGCCGTGTCGCCGACGCCTGAGGGGGACAGCCTCTGCACGATACCTTCCAGCACGTCGCCGCCGCGTACCGCGCCTTTTTGTATGCGTATGACCACCTCCTGCCCCCCGCTGCTGTCCGTCCGGGTGGACGCGCCGAATTTATCCGTATACAGCACCAACGCGTCCGGACAGTTCACGGAGCACGAGCCTTTCATACGCAAGCGGTTGATGTGGTTGACCGTATAGGATGCCTCCCCTACGTGAAGGGTGATATCCATCCACGGCGCGTAATCGATAAACGCCGTATTGTCCTCATACATGGCGACACAGTAGGCATCGCATCCGTTGGGGGGATAAGGCTCCCCCTGGTAGGGAACGGGCGGGCTGGTATACAGTTCGCCGTCCTGCACCATAAACCCAAAAGGAATCCCATGACCGACAGAGGTATCCATACTAAAAAAACCACCGTTTATCCCCGCGACCACCTTGCCCCCATACCGGTCGTCCCCGTCCTCCGCCATTCCCAGCAGATGCTGCACACCGCTGACCGACTGATGCGACAGTCCCAGCTTGAGTTCCGCTTTTTTCTCCGAGGGACGGAAAGATACGGTATGTATTTTTAAGGCCCCCGAATCGGTATGGGTGTCGGAAAAGGCGTACCGCACCCCATAGCCCAGATCCTCCTGAAGCACGGGGGCTGTGTCGGCTAAAACGGCCCCGGAGGCGGAAAACGTCAGCAAAACGGCGGCGGCCAGAACAAGAAAACCTGTCTTGATCCTTCTCATACGGTTCTTCCTTCGCCCCGACGGAACAGTATTTGGAGTTTCCGCGCAGCCAGGCTAGCCGCATCCAGACGATAGCTGTCGGAGATCGGTCGCAGGACAACGCCGCCGCCCTCGTATACGCCCGGCTCCGTCATGCGCAGCGCCGATGGTTCTATGCTGCATTCTTCTTCGCAGGAAACGCCCAGCATCTGGAAGCCGTGGCTTATGGTCATCCGCTCCCGTGAGGCCGCCAGCTTTCCGGGCTCCGCAAGAAGCGGTATGCCAAACTCCAGCTCTACAAAACCGTTTTCAGGGACCGTCGTCGCCGCAAAGCCGTTGACCCGCCGGCATTCGACGGCTGAGCCGTTGACTTTCAGGTGATAATCCGCCGCATAGCTCGGGATAAAAAGCGCTATCCGATCCTGCGGCAGCCGCCCGTACAGCCGGCAGGATACACGACCCTCCAAGGGATACTGGGTACGGATTTCCAGTCGACCGCCCGGAAATCGAAGCTCGGCCGGATTGTAGAGGCCGATGTGTACGACGCCGTTCTTTTCCATGCCGATGCTCCTCGCCACCTCGGCCAGACCCTCCCCGCCCCGCATGGAGCAGCACCAGTATGCGTCGCCTCCGGTTCCCGTCGCGTACAGGAACGGATTATCTCCAAGCGCGCAGCTGTCGCAACCAAAGCCGCCGTTCTCGCGCTGGGCGTGTCCAAGAGCGTTCCAATATATTTTTTGTGCTGTCTCAAAATAAATGATATTCTCCGTAAACCGGAACAAGTCCATAGCGGCCATAAAAGAATCCACAATGGCGCAGGGTTCCGTCCAATGCGGGCGGCGGAACCAGTTTTGGTTGGCGTAATTCTCCGTCATACCCTGCCGTTCATACAGGGAAAACAGCCGTTTGGCCATCTCCAGATACCGAGCGTCCCCCAACGCCTCATAAAAGCAGAGAATTCCCCGGATTCCCGACAGCGTGGCATGGGTCTGCATGGAAATGCCCACGAAATCAATAGCGGCGAACGCCTCGATCATTTCCTCCAGCAAATCCTTCAGTTCCGGGATATCCAAATCCCGATACGCCCGGCTAAGTCCATCCAGGCACATATAGGCGCAGCCAATATCCGTGGACAGATACCAGCCGTTTATACAATCTCCTGTCAGCTCGCCGTCCGGCCGTCCCTCGAATACACGGTCTTCCGGTCGCAACGGATACCGGGCATACGCGCCGCCCCGCAGCGGCAGATAGAGAGACCGCACCAGCCGCCCGGCCGCCGCGCGCGCCTCGCCGCAGCCGGTGAGCCGGGCATAGTCCAGCAGCGCCCGCAGCAGCCAGTTGTGCCCGGAGAGCTGCTGCTCATTGAAACAACCGGGTGGCAGAATCTCCCCCAAATACCCTTTTTCATTCAAATTTCCATACACGGTGCGCAGGGTTTCTCTTAAATAGGAGGGCTCCCGTTTGGTGACTTCCATCTGCCGGATCAGCGCCAGCAGCGTGCGGCCCTCCGCGTCCGCCGGCCACCCGCCGCTGTCTAGCCGGCAGACCCTGTCCGGGATATATATATCCGACTCCAGGCGCATGCTACTGCGCAGCAGACGATGCGACAGCAGTCCTAAGACCGTCACATTCTCCAACGATAGGCTTTTCATCCGGGTACCTCCTGTATCAGCAAAAGAGCCCGGCGCGCGCCGGGCCCTTTTGCCTTGTCATGTCATAAAACTTCACTTAAGCGCCTCAGCGGCCTTTGGCGGATCGGCGTCCCGCAAGCAGAGCTGCCGCCACGCCGGCACCCAACAGCAGAACCGCGGGAAATACCGCCGATTCATAGCCGGTATGGGGGGAACCCCCGCCGCCCTCCGCGGATTCCACGGAGGAGGTGCCGTCCGTACTCGTGACGGACGAATCATCCGAAGGGCTGGTTGACGAGGTGGTTGGGGAAGCCGTACTGCTGGTATTGACGCCGGGAGCGGGCGCTCCCTTTGCTATGAGCGTATACTTGCCGGTCAGCGTATCCCATGTGGTGTCGCCGTAGGAGATATACGTTCCCTGATTCAGGGAGGAATCCTCCGGGAAATCGTCGTTTTGCTTGAGGCTGATGCCAAAAGTGGCCGACAGATCCGCGACTCCCAAAGCCGTCCACGGGATAGCCGCCTCAAAATCCCAGCCGGTTACGGTAAGAGTACAGGCGGACTTCACCTCGTCAAATTTCCCGGCCGCGTAGTCCTCCCGCTGAGAACCTCCGGCTCCCACCCGCAGGGCGGGCTTTCCGTCGTCCTGGCAGGTAAAGATAAACTGCACATCTCCGTCTCCATAGGCGCCCACCCGATTGGCCGCGGAAAAATAGAATTCCAGGCAGTCGTATTGGAACGAATAGATGTCTCCCTTTCCATCGTCCGCGAACGCTTTGTCCGCGCTGAAAAAAGGCGTGGTGTCAGCCAACCGGACGGCCAGATACAGATTATCTGTGTCCCAGGCAAATTGGAACCGCATCGGCTTACCGGAAGCCTCATCGGTATGCGTGAAGAAACGGTTTGCCCAAAGCGCTTCGTCCAGCCTGCCGTCCACCGTCGGGGCTGTTTCGGCCTTCTGCGCCTCTTGTTTGGTAAAATCTACCAAAGAAACAGGCGCCCTGTAAAACCCGCCGGCCAGGCCACCGGCCTCCTCGCCGTTTCCGCTGTCGGCCAGGAAAATGTAACCGCCTCCCACGGCGGACTGCGCCAGGTTGCCGCTCAGCCCGTCCACCGTCAGCTTTTTCACCTCGGAAAGATTGGTGTCCAGAATGGTGATCTTTCCCTCCTGGCTGTCCCCGACCACCAGATAGCCGCCGCACAGCACAATGCTATAGGCTTTCGCCAGCTCAATCTGCTTGAGCTGAGTGCCGTCCGGCCCGATTTTCGTCACGTAATACACGGAATTCGCCGAGCCGGTCGCATACACGTTTCCCTGCGTGTCGGTGGCCAGGTAAAACGGGGTGTAGGCCGTTTGGCAAACGCCGTTCTGTGCGAAGTCCGTATACAGGACGATGTTTTCCGGATCCGTCACGTCATAGCAGCGAATGGAAAAGTTGTGATAAGAAACCGCCATGTAGCACAGATAGGTATCGCCGGTTTTGACCACAGCAACGCCGTTGACGCCCACATTCGTGCCGCTTGCCGCCACGGCCTCGGTGACATGGCCGATCTCATCCATGGTGGCTTCTTTCACCGCGGCGAGCGTGATTTTGTGATTGTCGCCCGCCTCGGCGTGGGTAAGCCCCACGAACAGGTTGCCCCGATCGTCGACGGCCAGCCCTTTGGGATACCGGTCAACTGGGTTACTCACCTCTGAAATGGCGGGCGTATAGCTGTCCGCGATCTCGCCGCTGGAAACGCTGATTTTCTGTACGTCCCGCGTGTTCTGAAGAAATCCGGCGTACAGATATTGCCCGTCGGGAGAGGCCGCGCAGCCCCGCAGCTCATAGCCCAACTCGGTATCCGCCAGCGTCAGATCACAAATCCGTGTAAAAGCGGCGTCCGGCACCGACGCCGCGGCGGGCGAAAGAAACGGCATAGAAGACAAGGATACCAGCAGCAGAAGCGCCAAAAGGCTTATCGATACTTTACGCATAGCTATCCTCCATTATATCATTGTTGTCTATAGCCGCCGGGCATGTCAAATTCCCGGCGGCTATAGATTTCCGACCGCTTAATTTTTCGCCTGTTTTTCCGCTCTTCCCGTGACCGCCAACACGGTCACGGCCAGCGCCAGCGCCAGCACAGCACCCAGCGCCAGCGGCACGCCGGTCTCGGGACCGGTTTCTCCGGAGTCGGAGCCGTCCGTCTCAGCGGAATCGTCTCCGCCGGCGGGAGGCTGATAGCCGTCCACCCATTTGATAACCTCCACCGAATTTACGGACAGGGAGTTATCCTTGTTCAGCATCAGCTTCATCGAAAGCGTCTTGGCCTTGGAGGGAAGCGTCAGGACCTTGCCGTCGGCGGACAGAGCCGCCTTGGCCGCGTTTACGGCTTCCTTCATTTCAATCACCATGGTGGAAACCGCACCGTTTCGGATAACCAGGAACGTCTTGGAACCGCTCTGCATATCTAAAAGCAGGAAGCTGCCGTCATCCTCCGTCACGATGGTCTGCGTTCCGTTCCCGTGTATGCTCATGGAAACGCCGCCCAGCGCCTTGCCGTCCGCATCCACCAGCGTGCCCTCAAAGGTAAAGGTATGCTCCTCTTGCGGAGCCTGCGTCGCCGCCGTGGTGGGTTCCGTAGTGGGCTCCGTGGTGGCGCCGGTGGTTGCACTGCCGTCGGGATAGTAGTGGACGGGTTCCTTCGTGATGGCGGAAGGGGATGTCCGAACGCCCTGAGGCTTGCCGGGAGTGACTACCCAAGCGCCGTTTTCCTTGATTTCCGTGCCGTTGGGGAGCAGGCAACCGGCGCGCAGGTCGATGGTTTCCCCTTTCCCGGTCGTTCCAAAATAGGGAACCTTATTTTTCGCCAGGGCCGCCGGAGAGAGGGTGAATTCCAAGTTATCCGTACGGCCGTTGCTCGCCTGAATACCGACGAAAATGTCCGGATCCTTTTCAATCAAATCCTTGAAAGAATAGCCGTTAAAAAAAATATAATCCGCGAACTGATAGAACCACGCTTCGGAATCCATTACAATTTCGCCGTTATCGTAATACTTTTGCCCAGCGGTCAAGGTCTTGGGAGACACATTGAGATGAACGATATAATAGTTTTCACTATAGGTGTTCACACCGGTCCAGGTAATCTCCGCCTTAGGCGCGTCGGTGGTGGGCGGCGTAATAATGGACGGGCTGGTAGTGGCTTTAGTGGTAGCTTCGGTAGAGGCTTCCGTAGAGGCCTCCGTTGTGGCTTCTGTGGTGGAAGGCGTGTTGACTACGCGTTTGCCAACCGTTTCCGCTCCAGAGGTAAACGTAAACTTATACGAAATTTCCTCGGCTAACGCGGCAACACCGGGCAGCTTGCAGCCTTTTTCAAAGGTGATGGTCTCGCCGTAATCGCCGAAGTTCAGGAAATCGCCGCTGTTTTTAAACACGATATCCAGCTGGCCCGCCGAGGTGGCCGGGAGATACCGAATATAGCCGGTGTCCATCCATTCCTTCAACGTTTTATCGTTAATCCGGATTTTTGTCGTAAAAGCGTCCAACTCCTCTTGGGTGATGACCTCCTTGATGGTACCTTCCCAATAGTTACCGGTGGTGAGGGTCGCCGGCTCAACGGTGCAGAAAATTTTTAATTCGTTTGCGCCCGCACCGATGGTGCTGAATTTCACCCCGGTAATATCTGTTCCCGTGCTTTCTGCACCGCTGCCGGCCAAAGCGGGAAATGACAGCACGCATACGCTGACAAGCAACGCAAGGGACAATACCAGCGTGAAAATCCTGGCCATTTTCTTTTTCATGAACAATCCTCCAATACAATTTTGTTTATACGTGTAACTTTTGACAAAACGAAATCCCAGTCTTCAAAATAAGAAGAGGGTTTCATCTTTCTCACGCTCAGAGGGTTCCGTCCGGTTCATATTTCGCCAGCCACACCTCGGAAACCATCCCTTGAGGGAGCAGATGATAGGGCGAGCCGCCCGCGCCGTCCGGACCGAGACGCGCACCGAAGGTGTTGGCGCGTGTCAGGATATACTGTAATTCCACCGATTCCCGCTCTGTGAGCAGCTCGGTGACGTCGGCTCTGTAGGGTTTCGACCAAATCGGCTTCCGACGTTTCCCGTCCGTCGCCAAAAGCAGGGCGGCTTCAAAATCCTCCGTATAGAGCTCCGTCCGTCCTGAAATCCCGTCAGGCACAGGCAGCAGATAACTGACACCCGCGCCGTAAAATGGAAAGCCCTGTTCGGTTATATCCCCCACCGCCAGCGTCTCCGGCGGCTTCGTCAGCACATTCCCCTCCGGGGAAAGGGTCACGCCGAAATGCCCCAGCAGATAAAGCGCCTCCAGATTGAGAGCGCCGTGGAACCGGCATAAAAGGGTGATGGTATTTTGGCCGGGCCGCAGGACTTGGGGCGAAATCTTTAAAATACGGAAACACGGATCCACCCAGAAATCCCCGGAAACCGCAGCAGCATCCGGCGTTCCATTCACCAGGAGATCGAATTCCTCCGGCGTTTCCATCGCCAGCCGCAGCTCCTCGGGTCTATCTTCCACGTAAAAGTGAAAGTCAAGGCGAAGCGAGCAAAGAGCCGGCTCCTTTTCCTCACCCGTAAACCAGGGCTGCAGCATCTGCCCCCCTCGCTGTGGGAGTCCCAGGCACGTCCGTATCTCCTTATCCGCTTCCAGAATGTCCTTTCCGCAAACCGGCGGCTCGTCATTTATCTGGTAATCCACAAAGTTCAGCAGGCAGACGTTCGGCTCATGCAGCCGGTAAGAAAATGCTTTGCCGCAGGGGATATCCGCCGTCTTCCGACCGCCCTCAAGGGCCGGCCGCAGACCTTCGTCCATTTCTGTAATGACCAGACACAGCTCGGCCGCTGCCTCAAAATCCGTTTGGAAAGAGAGGGGATCCCCTTGTGCAAGCAGGGTTCTCGTACCTGTCCGGACATCCCATTTTTCACAGTATCCGCCAATCGCAAAGGCCACGGTCACCCCGCGGAAAGCCTGCCAGCGGCTGATGTTCATCAGAACAGCTATCGTTCGGTCTCCGTCACGGCGGAGCTGGGCGTAAATATCCGGAATCGGGCGGCCCTCTTTGTCTCGAACCGTCACATACGGCTTCGTCTGAAGCGTATCCAGAATGTGATCGAAATTCGTGTAGACGGCTGGCAACTCCGCGGCCGCATTGGAGGGAATCGCATCTATATAGCAGGGCGGGGAATCGCCAAAGACCACCTGTCCCCCTTTTTGCGCGAATTCGTAAAGTAAATCCAAAGTGGACTTTCTCATGTTCAGCATGCCGGTCACTAAAACGCTTTTATAGACGGCCTTTCCTACCCGCAAAACCGGTATGCCGTCCTGTTCCTCCACACGGCCCATCCGATGTAAATAATCTTCGTCTCCGTAATCGAAGTCCACCCTTGCGCCACAGAGCAGATGGAAAGTGTCCTCATAGATCTGTTCGAGTTTCTGCACCTCCGGATCCAGCGTCTGCAATTGCCAGGACCACTTGGGGTAAATCCGGCACCAAAGGCTTTCCACCGGATACACAATCAGAAGGTCGCACAGCGGCTCTCCCTGACTAAGCAGCACATGAAGTCGGGCGAAATAGTCCTCTATGTAGGAATAATACGGGTACCAAGCGGATTGGTACGAAATGCTGGCGGGATAATCTCGTTTTCCTTCCCCCTGCATGCTATACCATGAGAGATGATGACATCTTAAATTGATGCCGAACAGCGCCTGCCAGTCGCCGACCGCCTTATGCCCTTCGAAGTCGAATTGCCAGCCGGTAGCTCCGTAAAGCTCACTGAGCAGCCAGGGCTTGCCCAGCTGTCTGGCGGCCGACTGCAGCTGCTTGACGATCCAGAAGCAGTAATTGTGCTCCATCAGGACGTCCACGCCCGGCACGTCCATATATTCATAGGCCCGCATGACGGAGCCCAGCATACAGGTCTGCGCGGTGAGACTGTCCTCATGCAGCATATGCCCGGTAAATTGTATCCGGTTGAGCCGGCACCAGTCCTGAATCGGCGAGAGAAAATTTTCTGCAAACAGCCGTTGGATAAGTTCCATATACTGCCACTTCACCGGGCTGACCTTTTCCCCATTTGGCCATAAGAATAGTTCCGGTAAAAAATCCCGCAAATCATAGCCATAGGCCGCATAGAAATCGGCAAACAGAGAATCGGTATAGGGAATCAGATACTCGCCGCCCGGATTGGAATTTCCAAAACCGGCCATAACCGCTCCTCGGTGGGGTTCATCGGTGAAAATACCATAGATCTCCGTCCCGAACCTGTCCCCGCAATGCTCCCGGTATTTTTCATGCGTTTCCTGAAGAAACTGCTCCGTGGCGCTACGCTTCATGGTATCCAAATAGGTAGAGCCGTTGCAGGAGGTTTCCTTTACCATCTCCTCCACCATAAATTTCAGAACCGTTCTCCGGGGGTGCGGAGAATCGGGGCCAAGTCTGGTCTTTTCCGTAAAGGAATAGCCGTCCAAAGAGACCGTGAAAGCGGCAACGGTATTGTCGTCGTACACGAAATCATTGCCATCCTCTATGGACAACCGTATGAACTTCATGCGGTTGTCCGGATCCTGCGTTACCTTGCCGCCCGCGATGCCGGAGGGCCATCGATCCTCGTCGTAAAGCCAGGTTTCCAACCCCAGGGATTGCCCCTTATCGGCACACGCGTTAATAAGCTCGAACCATTCCTTGCCCAGGTATTCCGTAACCAAGCCGATGCGGGAATGGCAGAAATAGCCGCCCATGCCCATTTCCTTGAAAATCTGAATTTGCCTGAGCAGCTCATCTTTTTCAAGCTTGCCGTTCCAGCTCCAAAACGGCTTTCCGCGGTACGCCGCCGACGGGGATTGAAATAGGTTTTCCAAATTATTCATTGGCAAATCTCCTCGCCTGTCCTTTACAACGGAACCTATTTCACTCTCTTCTTTTTAAATACGAAAAGATAAAGTAATACGCCGCCGCCCGCCAGCAGGACGACCCCGCCGGCAATCACCATATACACCCAGACGGGCAGGCCATCCGCCGACTCCTTTATCACCGGCGCCGCAGAGCTTTCCGGGCGGGTGGCCGACGTCGTATCGAGCGCCTGCGTGGTTTCGCCGGAAGCCGGTTCCGAAGCTTCGTTTGACGGTGCATCGGAAGTTGGATTTTCTACCGGTTTGGACTCCGGTGAGGTAGCGGTCGGTTTTTTCGGCTTGGTGGTTGGGGTCGCCGGCTTCGTGGTGGTCGGCTTTGCCGTTGTAGCAGAGCTCTCCGTCTTTATGTAGAGCGGGGCAAGCCGTGTGTGCCAGTGCCCCCACCAGGCTTCGTCGCCGGTGGGCGTATACGCTGCGCCGATGTAATTCGTGATGCTCAAATCCAACTGCCCGAGCGTATTCCCGCTCACGCCTATGTTGTGTGCATAGTGGGGGAAGTTGCTTCGGAACGTCGTGGTTTTTTCAAAATTGATGCCGTCCTTGGACTCCATGACGCTCACATAGGAATCGTAATCCCATCCGTTTAACAGCTGAAAGCCGATAAATTTCCCCGTTTCCGGGCAATACTTGACTTCCTCCGGTTCGTTTTTGCAGCGGTCATTGGAAATCTGCTTTCCCGGCCAGTTGGGATCCTTAAGCGGAAAAACCGACACCGAGATATTCCCGTAGCTGTTCCAGTCCTGATCGTCCTTCGTCTGGTCGACATAATACATATAGAGCCTGTCGTCCTTGACCGTAAAGGCGGGCATGGAACAGCCCACGCCGTTTCCACTGTAGCGGGTAATGGCGTACGGCTTGCCACCCCAGCCGCTGCCATTCCATTTTTCATAGGGGCCTTCCGGATTTTTGGCACGGGCGATGAACAGGTTGTTGACGGCTTTTTCTTTCGAGGGATCGGTCCGGAATTCCGGCGAACCCGTATATCCAACATAATAATAGTCGCCGTATTTGAAAGCGCCGGGGTCGCAGGTAGACCATTTGTCCTCCGAATCCAGCGTAGGATACAGCACCACTTTCCAGTCCGTCCACGTCTTGCCCCCGTCCATGGAACGGGTGTATTCAATGCTGTCGTTTCCGTACCGCACGCCGTTGGAAACAAGTGGCGGCGCGGACGCCCAGATGTCGATTCGGTTGCCGTCGATGAGGATCGCCGGGCCATACCGGTAGGAATACTGCACGCTCTCCGGCGGCGTGTAAATATTGCTCCCCTCATTCGCACAGACAATTTTCAGCGTGCTGTTCTGCGTGGCGGCAGCCCCCTGAAACACCACAAGGGATACCGCCAGCAGGCCGGAAAAAGCCGCCAAAAGCTTTTTTCTATTAACCATAACGAATTATCCTTTCGCGCTTACAGCATTTTTATATGCCGAACCGTTCGTTAATCTCGGCCTGCGCCGTATTGAGAATTGCTTCCATGGCCTGCTTGGGCGTCATTTTCTGATCAACGCAGGCGGCAGCCGCGTTGTTTTCAAAGGAGGAGGTTGAAAGACGGAAAATGGACTTGTAACTCCGAATCTTGCGCAGCATGCCTAGAGACTCGTCGTCCCGGACATAACCCGCGTGCCGCTTTTCCCAATCCGCCGCCTTCGTAAACGTGCGGTTTCCAAGAGCTACCAGGATCTTGCCGGCATCCTCCACCTGCGCGTTGTTGCTGGCAAGCCCGTAGTACCGGTTATTCAAAAGAATACAGGTATAGTCTTTTTGTCCGTCGCCTTTGGGGAAAGGAAGGATGCCGTAATCGTCTTTCATCAAAGCGGACAAATCGTTGATATCCGGTGAACCGTTACCGGCGATGTAAAACAGACTGTTGCCGCCCATGAAAGAGTTGATAGCGGTCACATAGCCGCTGCTGCCTTTCTTGTTGTACAGTCCGGCCTTGCAGTAATCCTGCAGCCAGTTCAGCGCTTCCAGCAGTTTGGAATCCAGTCCGTTGAACACCGGGATGCCATTGGCCAGGACAATCGGCGAGGTGCCGTTTGAAAAGACCAGATTGAATATATACGGTGTGAACGTGGCGTTACAGCCGTAAACCTTTCCGCTGGACTGCTTATAAACCGCTTCGGAGGCCTCGCGGAATTTGGACCAGGTCCACTGTCCCTTGTCCACCAGATCATACAGATTGCCGATCTTGTACTGGGAAGCCAACGCCTTGTTAAAATAGACGACGCTGTATCCTACATCTTTCTCGAGTCCCACGCCATAGCAGGTGTTTTTATACGTGGCGTTTGCGATGGCAGCCTGACTCCACCCATTCGTTTTCAGACCGACGGATTTCACCTTGGACAGATCGGCGAAATAGCCGTTTTTATACAGGCTGTTCATTTCACCCTGGATTTCATAGATATCCGCCACGATCTTTCCTCCCGCGGTGGCGGTGGCGACATCCGTCAAATAACTATTTGCATCCAAATTGACCACTTTGATGGTACACTTGTATTCCTTCTGAATCGCGGCGATTGCCTTGACGTTCGCCTGGGCGATTGGATCGCTGTTGCTGGCCTTGTAGTTGTTGGGCCAGAAAGTCCCCAGCTTGATTGTTTTGCCCTTTAAATCCGTAACCTGTTCGCTGAATACCGGATCCTTAAACGGATCCACGCCGTTCAGAAAACCCGGATCGACCATTTGCGCGGAATCGCTGGTTTTTGTAGGGACAGTCACCACCGTTTGCGTCTTGGTGGCTCCGCTTCCATTCTTGCCGCCGGTCGTCGTCCCATGGCTTCCACCGGACGCATCCGGACTCATGGAAGAATTCGATTCCAATCCGGGAAGCGTGGTAATCTCGGAACCCGGTTCGGTTTCTCCCGATACGCCGCTGTCGGTCGCGTTTCCTCCGGAAACGGCCGACGAGGAATCGTCGGCAGGCTTCGATCCCCCCTCGCAGGAACAGAGTGACAACAGCAGGAACGCAGCAATCAACGCGGATAAAATTTTTCTGGACATAATTCTCCTCCTTCTATTTCTGTTAGTGCGACATGGCTTCAAGAATAGACTGCTATAAGGCGTTTCCGATTTGTTACACGTGTAACATTAATAACATAATACCATTTTTCTCTACAAAACACAAGCGGTTTTCGTAAAAAACATATTTTAATTTGCACACGGCTGCTCGGCTATCTGTGTACCGGGCCGGTAGAGTCCCGGATGAACAGTTCGGTGCTGACGGTGACATCATCCACCGTGTTGTGGCGGATATGACGATGCAAGACATCAAACGCCAGTTTACCGTATTCCAGCTTATTGAACCCAATAGAGGTTAGAGACGGGCTGAATTTAGTGGATATATAGATATCGTCCATACCCACCACGGAGATGTCGCCGGGAACCGATTTTCCTTTGTCGGAAATCGCCTGAATGGCACCGTAGGCCATCAGGTCGTTCAGGCACAGGACAGCGGTCACCTCAGGATGCTCCGCCATCAGCTTCTGCATGAGCCGGTAGCTGGAATCCATATCCGGGTTGCGCGTAGCGATTTCTCCGACAAATATCGGCTCGCTGTCCGGCAGCATCTTTTCCATCGCGGAAAAAAACAGGCGATCGCTGGGATCAAACGTGTTATTACGGGCAAAGGTGCTGAGCATGGCAATGCACGTATGCCCCATATTTTTCAAATGCGCCACAGCCTTTTCAATCCCCAGCGTATGATCCACATAAATATGAGAAATATCCCGGCAATCCTTTAAGATAATGCCGTTAATCAGCACCCGCACATCGCCGTCGACCATACTGCTTATGATTTCATGATACCTTTGATCCGACATATAGGGCAGACCCGTGATAAACACGCCGTCAATCCGCCGGGCAATCAAGTGCTGAATATACTTTTCCGTCTCGCGCTGGCCGGTGCAGATACTGACCAGATAATCGTTATCAATGGCCGCGTTTTCAAAGCCCGTAATAATTTCCGCAAAATACGGGTTGGACAGGTCGTTGGCCAAAACCGCCAATTGCTTGGTTTCGTTTTTCACCATCGACCGCGCCACCATGTCTGCGGTATAGTTGAGCTCCTTGACCGCATCCCAGACCTTTTTAGTGGTTTCCGGAGACACGCTGCGGCTTTTATTCATGACATACGACACCGACGCCTCGGACACGCCCGCCCGAACGGCAACGTCTCTTCTGGTCACACGCATCTGCAATCCCGCCTCTTTTTAAAATACTAACACAGGAGAATTCCTTGCTAGCCGACAATGCCCGCCCTGTCAATAGATTCTACAAAGAATTTCTGAAGGACGATATATATAAGCGCAATAGGGAGAACGGCCAGCACGGCGCCGATATTGACATAGTTGGCTACTTCAATCGGTTTGCCGGCACTCTGAGCCAAAGCGCTCACATTTTTTGACAGAATGTTGACCTCATCCAGGAACAGCGGGGAAAAAACCGTATCCGTCCACTGCCAGGCCAGAGCCAGAAGAAAAACGGTCGTCATAACAGCCGTGGCCGCCGGCAGCATGATTTTCGTAAACGTCCGTAGCGTACCGCAGCCGTCCAGATAGGAGGCTTCCTCCAGCTCCTTGGGCATATTCCGGAAGAACTGACGAAACATGAAAATATACAGGCCGTTTTTGATCCCCAGACCGGTCATGGACAGGATTACCAGGGGCCACGCCGTTCCGATCAGCTTAAACACGCCGAGAAACGCCTTGAACTTCAGATACAGCGGGAGGAGGATGGTCTGGGAGGGTACAATCAGAGAAAAGATGACCAGGAAAAAGCAGAGGTTCCGTCCTTTAAATTGAAACCGGGCGAACCCATATCCGACAACGGCGCAAACCAAGGTCTGCAAAGCGCCCAATGCCACCGAAATCAGCAGCGTATTTTGTAAAGCCGACCAATAGCTCATTTCCTTGACAACGTGCCGGACATTTCCCCAGGTAAACGTTTTCGGCAGAAAGCGAACCGTGGGATCGATAAAATCGGAATAGGTTTTAAACGCGTTGACTACCTTAATAAAAAACGGGTACAGGATGATATAGCACAGCCCCAGCAGGATGACCGCCCGCACCAACTTCCAAAGCAGAGAAGTAACCGCTTGCGGCGTCAGATGCCGCGCTTTCCACCGGTTCCATTTCTTGCGTCCGGACGCCGTGGCCTCCGCGGGTACAGACGATAATAAAGAATTCATAATTTCCCCCTAATCCAAATACTGTATGCGCTTGGACAAGAGGCCGCAGATAATTTCCAGACAAATCACAATAATAAGGAAGAACATCCAGGACATAGCGCAGGAATATCCAATCCCCCGGCTGTTGGTAAAAGAATTGTCCAGAATATATTGCAGCACCTCGTACTTTGGATTGGTAAACGAGTCGATGATGGTGTAAACGATATTGACAAGAATCATGGGCGTCAGCATAGGGAACGTGATTTTCCAGAACTCCTCCCATTTGGTGGCGCCCTCCACCTTGGATGCCTCAAACAGAGAGCTTGGAATCGTCTGCAGGGCGGAAAGGAATATGAGGATTTGTACACCGGAGGAATTGACCACACTGTAGGTGTTTTCTACGGCATAGAGGATTACGCCGGTCAGGGTGCTGTTTAAATTCGCCGATTCCAGCAGGCTTTTCAAATCAAAAAAGGAGGCGAAGTTGCCTGAGAACGCCGTGGAAATAGATTCGCCGTTGTTGGTGGCGGAGCCGAAAAAGGAAGTGGCCATATTGTTGACGTCGGCACTGGCTATAATGCCTGTGGCCACCAGCACCGGGAGGAAAAAGACGGCGCGCGCCGCTCCTCTGCCGATGAACTTCTGATTCAGGATGTTGGCAATGAAAAAGCTGAAAAACAGGATGACGACCAAATCGACGAGCGTGCCCTGGACAGCCCCGTAAAGCTTCGGCAGAAATTCCGTGTCCTCTGTCAGTGCGGCTATGTAGTTCTGAAAGCCGACATATTCCCTGGCTACCGAGTCAAACTGAACGGTGGCGAATTCCAGCGAATAGGAAAAGGATTCCACCAGCGAGGGGAGAAAAATAAAGAGCATACCCACGAGAAATGGACATATGAACAGATAGCCAGCGTTATTCCTTTTAGCCATCAGGCTGCCGGCCCGTCTGGAAGGGCCGCCATGATTACGTGTGCGCATCGTATCCCATTCCTTCTGTTATCGATTCGTTCACATACAAAAAGTCCATTCCGGCTATCGTATACCCTTCAATGACAGCGTCGTCATTGTTGTAATTTATCAGTACACGGCCGCCGTTTTCATAGGAGACCTGCACGACGCCGCCGGTCAGCCGTTTATGCTCCGTTATCACACTGTCGCTGATCTCCCGAAATAGGGCGTTCAGACGGGTATATGTGGAGATAATCTCTTCTTCCCACGTATCCACCGCTACGGAATAATAATCCGAGCAGCTGGTATCCGCCAGCAGCAGCGGATCCTCCGTCATCAGAACATAGTGCAGACCCGCGCCGCTCTCGATGTTTTTCAGCAGGGCCTTTTGATAACTGCCCTGCTGGTTCAGCGCGACGCCGCTGTACTCCATATAGCCGTGCAGCACCATGCCAACAAAAGGAATCGCATAGCTTTCCATGCTCATTTCCGAAGATCCAAGTGAAATATCGGTCACCGCCCGCAGATATTTCAGCGTATACGCGTTCCCGCCGTCCGCCAGTAAAGTATACCCGTTATTTACCAGCTTTTCAAGCGAAGCGACGGTAATGTTTTTACTTTCCTCCCGTGTCACCTCATGTCTCTCATCGTAATTACCGGACAGATAGGAGCATAGGGAGGAAACAAAAAGGGTATTTGCTCCGATGCGCGCGCCATCCTCATGAAAACGGTCGATGATAGCGCCATAGCTCAGGGGATTAAGGAGATACGCGCTGTCATCCGGGTCACGGCGACCGCTGGACGGAGAATATCCGCTGAGAACCGCCGTGTCGTTGCTGATAAAGCGGGAGATTTGCGTGCTGGTATTCAGGCCGTTTCCATTTCGGTAAACCCTGGTAAAATCCACGCCCAAATACGCGCGGCCCTGTGTCCCGTCAAAAAATTTTGTCAACGAGGAAAGCCCCTCGGTTCCTCCCAGGGATTTTTCGATGGTGGCGGTATGAGGCACCCGAAACTGCATGCCGCCGTTGATCGCCCCCAGAAGCAGGGCGTTAAAGCTCGCCACATTGCGCTCCGCCAATTGCCGCCCAAACGCTTGGATCCCCTCAAAGGTAGACGCCGCGGTTTCCACATTCATCGGAATAAATCCGACCATCTTCCTTTTTGTGACCGCTCCTAAAAAACTCACATCGAGACGCAAATCCCGTTTCTCCGGCAGCTTTTTTATAGAACCGGTTTGTGCCAGATAGGTGCGATAGTACCGGGCCATGCCGGAATAGCCGGCGTTTTCGCCGTATAGGAAATGATACCGTACCACATAGGGAGCTTCGGGTTCCTTTTTGGAATACACCCGGTTTGCCACCACATTCTCCTGCTGATCCAGAATATCGTTTGATGCAACGTCCATGGTATAGTAGGTAAAGTAGGGGGCTGCCGTATTATACGAGGAAAGTGAATTCACGGTCTTTATCCGCACGCCGCCCATAGCGTCGCCGCTCTCCACAATGCCGAAAACCCCGCGATTCCCGCTGCGTATACCGAACACGGGAAACGGCGAATAGGGAACCAGCGTCGAAGCGTCGTTATGGTTGACGCCGAAATCGCTGCCGTAAAACGGCAGCTCCGTTTGCGTTAAGGAAGCGCTGCTGCCATTTCTGGAGCTGTTCTCAATAACCGCGCCGCTGCCGTCGGGGATCATGAGATAGCCCTCTTCCTGCGCCGTCGTGGAAAACAAATTGCTCAGCAGATAAATTTTTGTCAGCGTATATCCGCTGTTCTTGACATGCACGATATGGGACGTGTCAATCTGTGCTATGAGATCTCGCTCCTGCAGCCGATACACCACCGGGATCTCGAAATACGCCTGCGCGGCCCCGGCGGCATTGACGGCGCCGGCCTGTGCTTCCTCCCGGGATATGAACGACTCGTCAATGCTCAGCGCGGCGGAAACCTCCTCCAGAAGAGAACGCTGAACCGACGTCAAATACGTAGGATCGCAAACATACAGGAGCCCCAGCGACGCGAGCCCGGAATATTTCTTGGCGTATGCCGCCTTGTCGGCGTCGTCCAGCTCGTCGTAAACAATCGCTTGATACAAATTTTGGAATCTCGCGAATTGGGAGGTCGAGATTCGCTCCTCCCCGATAGCCCGGTCTGCCTTTTCCGCAAGCTGATCGTAGCCTTTCTGGCTCATGACATAGCAAATCGTTTGTTTTTCCGTGTTGGTTCCGAACGCATAGGTGATAGTAAGAGAATCCGGCTCCGCTTTTACCGTTACCTGATTCAGCCCGTCGTCGTCAACACTGTTGGGATAGCTGCTCATCATATTGCGCGCGCTGGCTCCATCGTAATATTCGACAGCCACCTGAGAATAGGCGTCGGCCTTTCCTTCCTCGCTCAGATCTGTATCGTCCTCATAAACCGCTCGGTTGGAGAAAAACACGCTGCCCGTGTCCTTGTCCAGTACGGCGATATCATAATACCGGCCAAGATACAAGGTCAAATGATCGTTGCTGAGGACTTCTTCCATCGCAGAAAGCGCCTCAAGCTCTTTCTCGCCCGCTTTAAACGCGCCGCTTTTCGCCTCACTTTGTAAATCGCTGACAAATTGACTGGCATGCGGCGCATAGACGGACTTGGCGTCGCCGGCAGAAATCGCTTCCCCGCCGCAGCCGGCCAGCAGCGTCAGGGCGGCCAGACAGCCGATGGCCGACACGGCAGCCGAGCGCTTCTTCGTGTGTGGCATCCGTTTACCTCCTCTCAAGACAGTCTGAGCTTAAGCTCCGCCCAAAGCGTAACAAAAAAACCGGACATCTGCTGGATTAGGTTGAAAAACAGCAGGGCGATATAGGCCATCATACACATGCCCAATAGAATGAAAACAATCATCAGAACCGATTTGGCAAACGTGTATTGGTGGGTAACCAGTGTTCCCGTAAACAGCAGGAACGCCATCCAGACATAGCCGATATTCACCAGCATTGTATAAAAAGAAGCCTCCGTCAGCACAAGCATATAACTCAACGGAATGAGGATACACTGAATCAGAGTCACCGGCACCAAGGCGTAGGCCGTCGCCTTTAAAATATCGGTAAACCGCCCCTCGCCGTCATACAAGCTGGTGAGACACCAGCTTGCGATGCACCATAAAAAGAACAGCCCCAGCGTCGTGGCCACGCTTTTATAGATGCTGAAATTCACGCCGCCGGCGGGATTGAACAGATATGAGGTGCAATAGCCGGACAAAACGGAGACAAGGATGTAAAGGGTAAGCAGAATTCCAGCCGTACGCAGGCTGCCCTTGCGTTCGTGTTTGATCTCCCAATAGCCCTTAAACGGGTGTACGGTTACATACAAGGAATACCGCAATTCTTTCAGCAAAGTACCCATAGGCTCACTCCTGACTGCCCTTATAATATTTTACCATGCGCTTTATCAGGGAATACAGCAGGGCCAGTACCCCAAGTGAGATGAGGATTCCCATTATAACGGGAAAATACGTTTGCACCTTTTGTTCCCGAATGAGAGCAACCGTATCAGAATACCGGTTTTGATCCTCGGCATACCGAAAATACTTGAGCGCCGCATCGTATTTCCCCTGCTTGAGCATAGCGTTTCCCAAGCCCACAAACGCGTACTTAAAATTGGTGTTTTCCCCCGCCAGCTGCGACCAAAGCTTGTAGGCTTCCTCGTAGTCGCCGTTAAACTGACTGGCCTCCGCCTGCAAAACCAGCTGGCCGTAGGCCGTCGGCTGGAATACCAGCACCTTTCCAAGTCCGCTGTCCAGCACCAGCAGATTGTCCCCCTGATACCGAATATCCACCGGCATTTGAAAATCGCTTTTTCGGTTTCCGATATTTCCAAAAATAAAGAGAAGATTTCCGTTGTCGTCGTAGGTGAAAATATGCCCTCTTTGCTGATCCAGCAGACTATATATCCCATTCTGGCCGACCGCCACACCGACGATGCGGGAGGGCTCTTCCTTAAAATCCAAATCGCCCAGCGGCGCGTAAAAGCCGTTTCTTTTCAGGACGTCGTTTCCCATCGTGTTGAGCTTTTTTATTGGCGTCACGGTGCCGGATTTATCCTTGGATCGGATGGCGTTCAAAATATCCTCGCCGTCCAGAGAGCTGATGGTAGACCAGAGAAAATCCTCGTCGTCCATAAAAATACTATTGTATTCCGTGGGAACAAACTGCTCCAGCTTCGCCTTCTGCGTTTCCGTAAAAAAACGCCGTAAAAGCACGGTCATTACATCATACTGCACCCGGGGAGAACCAATATATCCCATGAAGCGGCCCTCACTGTCCAGCTGGATGATGCCCCTGTTAATATTGCGGGCCACTACGTACATTCTCCCGATGCTGTCCACCGCCAGCCGGGAGGGCAGAAAAGCCTCGTCCCCACCGGTCAGCCCTGTCATATTGGCAGGTTTTTCCAAAATCTTAAAAACCGTCCCGTCCTCCCGGCATTGGAGGATGCGTCCGTTTTGAGTATCGGCTACCAGCAAATCCCCATTATCATATACATAAATACCCTCGGGCTGATTGAGCTGAAGCGTATCATTTTCGTATGGAAAATCCGTCAAAACCTTTTCCAGCCGAAAATCCGCCGAATATATCAGGATGCGGTTGTTGTCGGTATCCGCGACATACAGCCGGCCGGTTTTCTCCGACAGAACCATGCACTGTGCATGCCCGGCCCGCAGCCCGTCCGCGTCTACCAAATCGAAAGCGGTCTTAAACGTGTACGCATCGGGAATGCTCACGTCGTTTCCCTTTTCATCGTAGGTGTAGCTTGCGTTCTCGCCTATCCCCGTATAGGCGAGAGCCGGAAAGCACGCCATCAAGCTCAACGCCAGCAGCACAAGCAGCGCACGGCCGCCTTTCCAATACTTCACAACCACACCTCAATCCTTCATGCCCGACGTGGACATCGTCTCTATAATATTGGACTGGGAAACGACGAACACGGTTAAGGGCACCAGCATCATCAGCACCGTGATGGCGCCGCCGACCCCCGCCCGGGCAATGCCGGCCGCCTGCACCTGACTGAGTGCATAGGACAGGGTTTTCAGCTGCTCACTGAAAATATACGACGAGCTTCCCAGCCCCCACAAAGATTGCACCGTGAAAATCATCAGCGTGATCCATGCCGGCTTGGCCATGGGCATGACCAACTTGAAAAATTTGGTTCCCTCCCCGGCACCGTCGATATCCGCGCTTTCCAGTACAGAAAGATTCACCGTCTGATCCATAAACTGCTTCATAATAAACAGGCCGAGCGGGGCACCTACTGCTGGCAGGATGACAGCGGTATAAGTGTCAATAAGATGGAGTCTGGACATGATGATAAAGCTGGGGATCGCCGTGACGGCCGAGCTAAACATAAGCGTGGTTTGGATGACGGAAAAAATAAAGCGGGAGCCCGGGAACCGATACCGCGACAACGGATAGGCACACATAGAGGCCAATACGATATGCAGCAGCGTTCCGGCCGCAGTGATGAATACCGTGTTGAATATGTACCGGCTGAAAGGTATCCAGGAATCCGACATGAGGGAAAACAAATCGCCGAAATTTTTCATAGTGGGCTTGATAACAAAAAAGCGAGGCGGAAACAGCCACAGCTCATTGGCGGGTTTCAGCGACGTTGAAATCGTGTAGACAAACGGCAGGATCATCAGCAGCCCCATAAGTGCGAGAAAGAGAACCAGGACAATATCGCCGCCTACCGAACGAGCCACTTTTTTTTTGAATAGGGTATGTGAAATCGACATCATTCAAGTTCCCACGCCTTTCAAAAGTCTGCGCACCGCCATGTTGCAGAAAATCATCATGAAAAACAAGAGCGTTGCAATCGTGCAGGCATAGCCCATCTCGTACCGTATAGTGCCGTAATCCGCCAGATGGTTCATAATGGTGTGGACGGAATAATTGGTGCTGGGAAATCCGCAGAGACCGGTAATAACATCCCCCACGCCGAAAGAGCCGGTTATGCTCAGTACAGCAGAGAGAAGCAGCTGCGGCTTCATCAGCGGCAGCGTTACAAACCACAACTCCTGCCACCGGTTGGTGATCCCGTCTATCGCCGCTGCTTCATAGTACTGCTTATCCACGCCCTGGAACCCCGCGATGAACACAAGGAAAGAGGTTCCCAGACTCATCCATAGGATAATTACGATTAAAACAGGAAACATATAGGCTGGATTTTGAAAGAACTGGATAGGCGCCTGTATCACCCCCAGCCTCCGAAGCATGCTGTTGATATAACCCTGGGCATCGCCGCTGAAAAGATAATTCCAGATAACAAATATGCCCCCGGAAATAGACGGTGCGTAAAAAACGATGGTGAAAAACACGCGCATGCCACGCGACAGATCGTTGATAAGCCAAGCAAAAAAGAAAGAGAGCAAAAAGCCTCCCGGGCCGACGATGACGGCAAAAGCCAGCGTGTTCTTAAGCGCAATAACAAAAATATCGTCATTTAGAAACAAACGAAAATAGTTGCTGACCCCGATAAATTGCGGTGCACTTAGCATATTGAAAGACGTAAAGCTTAAGCACACCGCCACCACGACGGGCAGAATGGTAAACAGGGTGAAAATAAGCAGATACGGGAGCATAAACAGATAATGCGTGCGGTGCTTCCGCATGGCTTTAAACGTATTGGAACAATCGGATTTGAGACGAGCTTTAAAAGCATGTCTTCCTGCAAACATTCGCATCGGCCACCTTTTTCTAAACGTTGACGCCCCACATCCCTCACTGCAAGCCGAATTCCCGGCGTTTGAGAGCCATTTCCCGGTTGATCTGATTCACATAGCCAAGCAGCGTATCACGGGCGCTGACATTTTCGCTGTATACGGTGGCAATGGCAAAGCCCACATTCCGGCTGGTCATGTACCCGCCCGGCACCTCGGGAATCCCCCGGGTAGCTTTCAGCTGCTTGAGCAGAACCTGTTTGTCGACAGTGCGCCAAGGCAGTCTGGCGAGAGCTTCCAGATTGGCGGTGTTATACCGCGCACCGACCCCCATGACGCTCTCCAGTTCCTTGCCGTATTGATACTGCGTATCGCTGCTGGTCAGCCATTTCATGAATTTCCAGGCTGCTTCCTTATTTTTGCTGGCGGACATCAGCACACAGCCGGATCCAGACGATGGGGAAATGTTTTGCACGGCGCCGTCCTCGCCAGCGATGCCGGGGATGGTGGTCATGCCCCACCGGCCGCTGATTTCCGGGGCGGAAATTTGCAGCAGGTTGTAGTTGGTATAATCTTCTATGCCGATAACGATTTCCCCCGTGCGGAAGCGGGTGACGAAATTGTAGGCGTATGGGAGATTATAGTCGGTAAAAAGCCGCATGAAATAGTGGAAAGCATCCAGATTTGTCTTGCTGTCCAGCGCCGTCCTGCTGCCGTCCTCGCTGTAAAGCTGTCCCTGATTCTGATAGAGGAACATGGCATAGGAATTAAAATTCGGCATCAGGGACACATTCATGTTTTGTCCCTGTATCGTGGGCAGGGCGCCAATAAGATCCTGCCAGGTCCGGATCGAACCGATGTCGATTCCGAGCTGTTCCAGAATATCCCGGCGGTAAAACATCATTAGAAAGGAGAACGTTTCCGGCAAGGCATAGATGCCGCCGCGATACCGGTAGGGGACCAAGGCGCTGTCGGAAAACCGTTCGGCCACCTGGTCGAAATCTTCCATAAGAGATAAATCCGCCACCGCTCCCCGCATGGCGTAATTGGCCGGATCCCCCCCGCTGACTTGCAGAGCCACATCCGGGCCCAATCCCGCCACTGTGGCAGTCAGAATGGTCGTCGCCGGAACCAGCTGGAGGTTCACCGCGGTTCCGTAAGAGGGAGAGAATTGCTGCTGGATCAGCCGACGGAGTACCATCGCCTGATCGCGGCCGCCCGATAGGCCGTTGCCCACCCATACGGTTATGGAGGTATCGCCGGTGCCGCCCGAAAGGTTGTTATAATCGCTGACAAAAGAGGACAGAAATTTCTGAACACCGTCTTTCAGCGAGAGGAAAAAGCTCACATTGGCTGTCGGAAGTGCTGCCTGCGGCTCGGCAATAAACAAATAATCCAGCAACAGTGGCTGCTTTTTCACATCCAGGAGCAAGTTGGCAAAGGTACTCAGCGCATCGCGGAACTGGCTGTAAATTCCGGGGATCTGCCCGGGAGAGCGTACCATTTCATCGAGCTGGTATGCCAGCTGATTCATCTGCGCGACATTGGAATCCTGCTTCCCCGTCAGATCCACCCAACTGGCGGCAATTTTTTTCAGCTGCGCCGCTTGCTGCCGGAATACCTCGATTACGTCGGGCATGTATTGGTCGATGTTATAATCCCGGTATAGGTCGGGTTCGGAGCCAAGCAGGGTCAGCAGCCGCCAGCTTGCCGTATTCAGTTCATCAAGGCTCTGTGAGGCGTCAAGCAGGGAGGGCGCAAGCGCCCCCAGCGTCACCTCCAGCGTAATCGTCCGAGAGCCCTTGTCCAGATAAAACAAATAGGGCGTATCGCCGCCTGCCGCGGTTACCTGCCAACTGGAATCGAACGCAAACTCCATATTTTGTGCTTCACTGAACGGAATCTCCCCATCAATACGCAGACTTCTTACACAGGGAACGTCACGCAAATAGTTTTGCTTAAAACGATAGCCGATGTGATAAAGCCCGCTTTCCGGCACTTCGATTTTCCATGTAATCCACGCCCCGGGTTCCTGCCAGCGGGTTCCGCCAATCACATTGATTTTTTGTTCGTTATATATGTAGGGCTCGTTAGCCGGGGAAGTGTTGTCCGCGCTGGCATACAGCGCGGGGCTCGACACCGCGCTGGTATCCTCCGCTTGCACCTTTAAAATTCCGTCTTTCAGCACCCCCTGTACCGCCGAAGCGCCTTGCCTTTGATATGCCGCTACAGCTTCCGTATAGTTCGGTACGGGTTCAGCGGGAGGGTTCAGCGTAACGGATGCAATCGCCATCGGCTCCGCTATCGATTCCAGCGCGAGGCTGTGCGTCCCCTGTGTCAGGTAAAACTGCAGGGGGCCGTAAAAGCCGGAAGCATCTTGGAGCGTGGCCGACAGCCACTGCGGCTCTTCCTTCAGCACGGTCTGCCGCTCCTCATCTTCTGTGCTTTCCCGGGCAAATACTCTGCCGAATTCAAGCTGAGAGGCTTCCTCAAAAGGGACTGTTCCATCAATAAGCAAGCGTCTTTGAACGGCTGAGCTGGTCCCCTCCATGGGGTAATATGCAAGCGTGATCGTATATAAACCGGCCTGTGAAACCTCTATCGTCCATTCTGCCCGTCCCGTCTCTTCCGTCAGTACCACGTCACCCGTTTTGCCAGCGTATTCTTTTACCAAACGAACATTTTCGCCGCCGTGCAGAGAAGAAAGATCCACATGTACACTTTGACTGGGAGACTCTCCCGTTTGCATTGCCGTGATATAAGCGCCGTATCCTGTGGCCTTCCTGGTCTCCCCAGCAGGGGATGTATCTGCAATTTCCGCGAAACCGGTCATGGGAACGAGAGCAATTGTCGTGGCAAAAATCACCAAGGCGCACAATCCCGTCAAAAACCTTTTTTGAGAGATCCGCAAAGCAATCACCCCTTATTTTCGTTTCGTTATACGTGTAACACAAAACAATTATAGACTGTCCGTACAACAAATGCAATACTTTTCTTTAAAAAATATTTAATTTATTAATCGCCCAGCCCGTTCTCCTGAATGACCTTCTGATACCAATAGGCGCTGTCTTTCCACGTCCTGTTTTGCGTCGAATAATCCGTGTGCAAAATACCGAAAGGATACGAATAGCCCGCCGTCCATTCGAAATTGTCATATAGGGACCAGAGATAATACCCCCTGACGTCAGCCCCGTCTTCAATAGCTTTGTGAATCCATTTAAGGAAGCCTTCCACATACTGAATGCGATAAGCGTCATGAACCCTGCCGTCCGCCCCTACTCGTTCGTTGGCATTATGTACGCCGTTTTCCGTAATATAGATAGGGATTTTCAATTGAAAATCCTCACGCAACATGGTTATCGCATCATATACGCAGCGCGGATAGTACTCCACACCCGTTTCCAGGAAATTACCTCCGTTGCGTTCCATGGCACGTTTTATCTCTGCTGCTTGCGCGGAAACCACTACACGGTTGTAGCAATTGCAGCCAAAGAAGTCAATGGGCTGGCTGATAAGCTCTAGGTCGCCTTCCCTGATTTCCGGCATCGTGCCGTCCCGCTCCATTTTATCCAGCAAATACGCCGAGTAGCGGCCTTTTAGAACCGGATTCAAATAGGAAAGGTACGATTCTTCGTTTTCCCGCAATGCGATAGCAATGTCCTCTTCGTTTTCCGGGCGCGCGGGATGCCGGTGCCAAATATCGACCACAATACCGATCTGGCTGTTTTGGGAGCTGCACGCCCGGAAAGCCGCAACGCCCTCGCCGTGAGCCCTTAGTATATTATGATTGGCTTGTTTCCCAAACGCCTCGCTTTTGAGCCCAGGCGCGAAAAGCCCCGTGGCATACCCCATATAAGTGGCAATTGGTTCGTTAATCGTGGCAAAGAGCGGCACGCGATCCGCGAATTCCTTGAATAGAAGCTGCGCATATTCTCCAAACCACTTGGCTGTATCCCGATTCAGCCAACCGCCCAATGTTTGCAGTTCATAGGGTAAATCCCAATGGTACAGAGTCATGTTGGGGGCAATATCATTTTTCAATAACTCGTCCACCAGTCTTTTGTAGAAATCCAGGCCCTTGTCATTGATTCTCCCCTTGCCCTCCGGCAATATCCGTGGCCAGGAAACGGAAAAGCGATAACTGTTCAGCCCCAACCGCTTCATTTGCTGAACATCCTCTTTATAAAGCTCATAATGGTTGCAAGCCGTTTCCGGCAAATCTCCGTTCGCCGTTTTGCCGGGAATCCGGGAAAACACATCCCATATGGACAAGCCTTTACCATCCTTCTGAGCCGCCCCCTCTATCTGGGCGGCACTTGTCGCCACACCCCATAAAAAATCTTTCGGAAAAATACAAGCCATTTTAAACCCCTCCCAAGTTGTTACACGTATAACTATATCATCTTTAATTGGAGAAGTAAATAGCTTTTGATAAATCTTATAAGGACCAACATTTCTTTGATTCATTTTTGCGCTATACATCCAACGACCTCTTGTATTTACGCGTAAAGCATTGCATACTGGAAAGGCAATAAATGGATGGAGAATATCCCATGAGCGTTGTACATGCGCACCGCGGTGCGTCCACCTATGCGCCGGAGAACACCATGCCCGCCTTTCGTTTAGCTATGGAAATGGGAACGGACGGCTTTGGGAACGACATTCATTTAACGAAAGACAAGGTGTTCGTTGTCAGCCACGACGCATCTATTGCCCGCTGTTCCGACGGAAACGTCCTTATCCATGAGAGTACGCTTGAGGAACTGCGCCGTTTTGATTTCGGGAGTTGGTTTTCGGAGAGGTTTGCCGGAACGAGTATCTCCACACTGGACGAAATGCTGGACCTCACCAGCCGTATGACCGTATTGAACATTGAATTAAAGCCCCCGCTGCCTGCCGGCCAGGAACTAGATGAGGCATTGGGCATCTTATATGAGGCGCTGAACCGGCATCATTGCACAGAACGAGCTATCATCACCTTCTGTCATGACTGGGCGGCGCGTCTCAAGGAGCTGTTTCCAGATTTGCGCACGTGACTTCTATATGGCGAGCATCTTTCCCCCGAGGAAACCGTGGCGCTGGCGGAACGGTACAGCGCCGACGCCGTTCACCCGGCGCTGAACGGCGTAACGTCAGATGTAGTGACCGCCTGCCATGATCGAGGGCTTCTCATCAACGTCTGGACCGTGGATGCTCCTGAAGCAATTGAGCGGGCCATTGCCCTTAAAGTAGACGGTATCATCAGCAATGTTCCCGACCGTGTTCTTCGCGCCCTAGGCCGCGACGTTAAATGAGAAACTGACAAATGCCAACCGGCGGACCCGGGAGCGTTTACCGGCCGGCATTTGTTGTAATGGTTATCGCAATATGAAAGATAGCAAAAGGGGAAGTGGCGGTAACCATTCCAGCTCTGTGTTCTAATTTTCACAACTTAGGAGATTAAAAACAGTGATGGGCTTACGCGCGGAAAAACTTCTAAGATTTTTTCTAATACTTTCTGGAATAAGCGGTCTTTAAACGGGAAGCGGGTCGGTTAAGATTTACAGGCGCAAAAGCCTTGAAACCCGCATGAATACTAGGCTTTACGTGGCATTACCCGCCCCTCGGTAATCTTCTGTGACACCCCACCCATGCGATTCCGATTCCAAAGGCCGGGGGTTCGAATCCCTCCGGGCGGACCAAAAATAGAGCGTCGTGCGCGTCAGCGTGCGGCGCTCTATTTTTTATCCCTGTCCGCCAGGGAGACGAACCCCCTGGGTTCTGAATCCCTCCGGGCGGACCAAAAATGGAGCGTCGTGCGCGTCAGCGTGCGGCGCTCTATTTTTTATCCCTGTCCGCCAGGG
>ERZ772876.704-NODE-704-length-41209-cov-3.838582_pt1 | contig 41209 bp, 34 predicted proteins | sample MGYA00580584_ERZ772876 | MGnify/ENA primary metagenome ERZ772876 (study PRJEB29015, sample SAMEA2737728) | human gut metagenome | biome: human gut; feature: human-associated habitat; material: faeces | place: China | collected 2012 ... | reverse complement strand
AGAATGTGCCAAGGCACATTCTTTTTTATTCATGACAATAGAATGCTCGCAGAGCGTGCATTCTATTGTTTCTCCTGCCATTTTAGAATCCTTTTTTACCCCACGGTCGGAATCCGTGTTACAACAAAGCTGTTTGCCGGAAGCACAATGCCATCCGCTGCATCGCTCTCGCACTCTGAAAGTGCTACGCTGTCCGGATGCTCAATGCAGTTATACGCGTCTTCACCCTCGCCGGTCAAAATCACGTTCTTTGCCGTTCCTGCTGCCCGGAAGCTGCCCAGATCGAGCGCGAGCGTTTTTTCGCAGTCGTTATGGTTGACCACCTTGAGGATGAGATCTCCGGTTCTTTCATCGAGGCTTACGTTTGCATAAACCTGCTCCTTGCGCAGCTCTTTTTCCTGTCCGTCCATCGCAAGGGTCACGGTTCCCATATTTTCTCCGTAAAGCTTCTGTACGAAATAGCTGGGCGTTCCGTAGGCTTTCGTTTCGTCGAACCAGATCATATCCGGAGACCACTGCGCGTAGCCGACTCTTGCAAACAGGGGCGCATAGGAAGCCAGAACAACAACGTCCGCATTTCTTTCCACGCCGGTCAAAAATGCAGCCTCTGCCAGTGCGCCGCCCAGGGTGTTTGCCTGAGGCAGGTTCATGCCGCTGACCGGATGAGAAGCATATTCCCCGGAGAACACCTTGACATCCCTCGGATATTCATCATAGAAATCTGTATGTGCATAAAACCAGTCGGGTTTTACATAGTAATGTTCATCTACTGCATAGCAGAAATTGTCTCTTGCAGGAACTTCTTTTTTATAGAATTCCCATGCCTTGTCGTAACGCTCGGAAGTGATATCCGGTCCTGCAGAGCCGATCAGCTTAATTTCGGGATATTTTGCGTGGATTGCCTTTTCGAATGCCTGATATCGACCAAAGAAGTCAATCTTTTCCGTCTGCCACTGCTCATTGCCGATGCCGACCATCGTCAACCCGAAGGGCTCTGGATGTCCCATTTTTGCACGGACACTGCCCCAGGTACTGTCTGCGGAACCGTTTGCAAACTCGATCAGGTCAACCGCATCCTGCAAAAACTCCTGAAACTCCGGCTCGTCCATTTCCACCAGCTCATAGGACTGGAACTGACACGCCAGGCCGACATTCAAAACCGGCAGCGGCTTTGCACCGATCAGCTCACACAGCAGAAAATATTCATAAAAACCGATGCCGAGGGTCTGGTTGTAATGGGAATACTGCGTGTGCCATCCGTTTTCCTCGCTCGTCAGATGCACTGCCCAGCGGTTGAAATTCGTGCGGCGATCTTTGATGTCGCCGACGCTCTCTTTCCAGCGGTAGCGGTTTTCCAGCGTATTTCCTTCGATAATACATCCACCCGGAAAACGCAAAAACCCGGGATGCAAGCCTTTTAACAGGTCAAACAGATCTTTGCGGAACACACCTGCCACCGCATCGTCCGGCATCATGGAAATCAAATCGAACTCGACCGTGCCGGGCTTTGTCAGGCTGATCGTAAATCTGCCGTTCCGGATTGTCTCCCCGGCTTCCAGTACTGCTTCATACAGGTTCCATTTCTGCCAGGTTTTCTCCGGCGCATGGATGCAGGAAACCTCTGCCTGTGCGCAGATTCTGCCGTCCTTTGTGACCTGTACCGTAATATCTCCTTCCGGATACTGCGCCGCCCGCGCATAAAACCGAACGGTATAGGTCTTTCCTTTTTCCAGATAAATACCGTCGTACGCCTTATTCCAGAAGCCCTGTCCGGCATCCTGCGCCGTGAACCGCAGATACCACGGATTCACGCGGCTGATCGGGCTGCCCGTCACATACTCCATGCGGCCCTCACCACATTCTTTGGTCGCATTCCAGCCATAGCCCCATGCAGGCTTAGTATAATAATCTCCCACGTCCCCGTAACAGTCCACAAAGGAAAACGACCGGTTTTCAATCATCTCTGCGTACAGACCGCCGTCCGCCGCGTAGTTGATATCCTCAAAAAACAGACCGATCATGCCATCCTGAACCGCCGCCTTTTTGCAGTTTGAAATCTGAAGCTTCACAACAATACCCTCCTTCTTATCTATTTGTAAGGTTCTTTAGTTTTGTTTAAATTATTATACTTCGTGCAAAACATCTTTGTAAAGAGGGGGATGGAATTATTTTCCCGCCGCGACACGCTGCGGATACCATTTTTCAAACCAACCCGTAAAGATGCCCATGAGCACGGTCGCCGTGTTGTTTAAGATCTGCATCAGCGCCGTATGCCCTGCCGGCAGCAGAAATGCCGACCAGATTGCGATCAGAATGTAGAGGATTCCCCAGCCAGCCGCCAGGATTCTGTTCGCTTTCATAAAAATCGGATTTTCCAGCGCATCGTCGCCATGGTAGTTGTATTTGACATAAGCCGCACAGAGTGGCTCTTTTGTCAGGCAGGATAACAGCCACATCAGCCCGAAGCCCAGATATCCGGCAAGCAGTGCGATATTGACGCAGCCTTTTTGCAGGGCGAGGACAGAAAGCAGTGCGACAATTCCAAAGGAAAGCCGGTCATAAACCGTCAGCTTCCGGTTCCACGCAGCAAGCGGCAGGCACGCGCAGATCGCCAGCGTCACGATCGCTCCGACATTTCCTCCGACAGGCACTGCCACCCAGAACGTAATCCACGCTGCCAGCATGAAAATCATCTGCGGCTGTTTTTCTTTTTCTGCTGTCCTCCCGTCGGAATTTTTGCCGGATTTTTCTTTTCCCGCAGCTGCATTTGCTGCACCAAAGAAATCATCCCAGTGTATCATCAGAGAAAAATCTCCGGTCACGCGATACATTCCTTTTGCCAGTGCTGCATCCCCACGGATCTCTCCCCTTGCAATCGACTGCCAGACGTCCCAGGGCGTTTCGATCACTGTCGTTGCCTCCCTGCTGCCTGCATCCAGCACCGTGCTGCCGTCTTTTCCGAGCACGATCTGCCATGCTTTTCCCAGGTCTGTATAGCGGATTTCCAGCACGCGCTCTTTTTGGTCGAAGCTGTCTTTGTTATAAAGTGCCGCCATCTGTCTGGTAAAGGTCAGCACCGGATCTTCCTTTTCGCCGCTCTTTTTTTCCACGCCCCAGCTCGCATCCGCCATTTTTTCAAATACATCTCTCGGATACAGAAGTTCCCTCAGCTTTTCCTTCGTGCCTTCTGAAATCGCCTGTTTCTGTGCGTATTCGCGCCCCGCCTGTCTGACGCATTCCAGATATTCATCCGTCCGCGCCTTTAATTCCGGAACACGGAACAGCTCACCCTGTCCGCAGAAAATGCTTTCATACTGCCCTGCGCCGCACACATGGTCGAACAACTTCGTCACGCTGTCGTAATTATTCTTTGCGGTATAAAATCCGCAGGTGGAAATCAGCAGATGCCGCTTACCGCTCATATCGTATCGGGACGGATGCCCGCCGCTCCCGGTCTGCCCCTCCTGCTCTTCCATAAACGGGAGGTTCATGGGCAGCTGCCTGTCGATAAAGTTTTTCAAAAGCCCCGGAACGCTGAAATAGTAAAGCGGAAAGCTCCAGATCATGAGATCCGCCCACAGCTCGCCTTCGATGCCCTCCTGCATGTCGTCTGTCATCACGCATTTGCCCGGAGTTTTGTTCCAGCAGGCAAAACAGCCCCTACAGGGAGCGATCTTTTTCTCGGAAAGGTTCATCTGTCTGATCTCTGCATCCTTGTCGATTTCCAAAACACCCTCCAGAAATGCTTTGGAGAGCTTTAACGTGTTGCTTCGATCGCCTTTCGGGCTTCCATTGATCAAAAGAATTTTCATACCAATCTCCATTCCGCGGGCGCTTTGTGCCGAAGGAACCGCGGGACGAACATCCAGTTCGTCTCTGCGATCCTGGCTACTTTGTGTCGCCTGCGACACAGTTTCTCTTATGTTCAGTATAGCACACCTGAATATCTGCTGCATTGTCATTTTGGTAAAATCTGAGAAAAACACCTATTCCGTTGTGTTACGGCACATCTACCATAATCACATCCGGTCCGATCTGTTTGATATCCTGATACGCAATCGCATACTCCGTATCGCAGCCAAACAGGCATTTCCAGTTTTTGCCGCCGATGCCCGGCACAATAATTTTCTGGATCACGCCGCTGCACTCATCGAACTCAAAGTCCGTCACATGTCCCATTTTTCGGCAGTCGCGTAAGTTTACGACTTCCTTGCTTTTTAATTCTGAAAAAAGCATCCGAAATTCTCCCGTTTTTTCTATCCTATGCAGCGGCGCGCACGCTGGTGCCGCACTTTTCACTACGGCTGCCATGCGCTGCAATGCATCAAAATCTGCGTCATCGCTTTGAATAAATTCCGTTTTTTTCGTCCATGCTCTTTTCATAGCTTTTCAATCACAGGAGGCAATGCCATGGCACTCAACAAAGTGGAAATCTGCGGCGTCAACACCGCCCGCCTGCCGATCCTAACCAATGAAGAAAAAGACGCGCTTTTTATCCAGATCCGTCAGGGCGACGCCGAGGCACGGGAACAGTTTATCAAGGGAAATCTGCGGCTCGTTTTGAGCGTCATCCGACGCTTTTCCTCTGCAGGGGAAAACGTAGACGATCTATTTCAGATTGGCTGTATCGGTCTGATCAAGGCAATCGACCATTTCAATACCGAACTGGGAGTACGGTTTTCAACTTATGCTGTTCCCATGATCATTGGCGAGATCCGGCGTTTTCTGCGGGACAACAACTCCATCCGGGTCAGCCGTTCGCTGCGCGATACCGCCTATAAAGCCATCTACGCGCGGGAAATGCTTTTAAAAAAGAACCAGAAGGAGCCGTCCATCACCGAGGTTGCCTCCGAGGTCGGCATCTCCCGGGAGGATATTATCTATGCCCTCGACGCCATCCAGAATCCCATGAGCCTGTATGAGCCGATTTTCACAGACGGAGGAGACACGCTCTATGTGATGGATCAGATTCGGGATAAAAAGAACCGGGAGGAAAACTGGGTCGAGCATCTGTCTTTGTCCGACGCGTTAAAAAAGCTCAATGCCCGGGAACATGAGATCATTTCCCTGCGCTTTTTCGAGGGAAAAACGCAGATGGAGGTTGCCGAGCTGACCGGAATTTCCCAGGCACAGGTTTCCCGGCTCGAAAAAAATGCTCTCCGCATCATGCGCGCGTATTTGAGCGCATGATGCAGGGAGCATGTAACACACGGTGTGAGTATTTCACGGCATGACAGCACATCCCGGAATGCGTGCAGGCATGGCGGTCGGACGCAGCTGCAGCGCGCAGCTTCACTCCCGCACCATCTCTTTTTTCAGCCGCTTCATGATCTTTTTTTCCAACCGGGAAATATAGGACTGGGAAATACCCAGATATGCCGCGACCTCCTTCTGGGTCATTTCCTGCCCGTCCGGCGTATCCAGTCCAAAACGCAGGCTGACGATTGTACGCTCCCGCTCGGAAAGCTTCGCCACCGCATTTCTTAAAATCCTGCGCTCTGCCTCGTTTTCCATATCCCGGTAGATCACGTCCTCATCCGTCCCCAGGATATCCGACAAAAGCAGCTCGTTCCCGTCCCAGTCCACGTTCAGCGGCTCGTCGATCGAAACCTCCATCCGCGTCTTGTGGTTGCGGCGCAGATACATCAGGATTTCATTTTCAATGCATCGGGATGCATAAGTTGCGAGTTTGATATTTTTCCCGGGATTGAATGTATTGATTGACTTGATCAGTCCAATCGTGCCGATCGAAATCAGATCCTCCACGCCGACGCCCGTATTATCGAACTTCTTTGCTATGTAAACAACCAGGCGCAGGTTGTGTTCAATTAAAATTGACCGCGCCTCCTGCGCATATTCCTCTGTCGCCAGATCCTGAATCACCTCGTTTTCCTGTTCCGTTTCCAGAGGTGCCGGAAGCACATCTGCGCCGCCAATATAATGAATATCCCCCTCATGTGCCATAAAAAATGCCGGTTCCCGGCGGATCAATTTAAACTGCACTTTTCCCGGCATCGCTACTTTTAATATCATGGTCTGCTCCTTTCTTTTCCTCCAGTAATGCTGGATGCAGAATCATCTGGTATCCGCCCGACCGGCTCAAACGCCCGGGTCCGACCGCAACCGTCACATCTGCAATCTTTTTCTCCTGTCCGTCTTTTCTCAGATACAGTTCTGAAACCGTCACCGCCCGAAGGAGTCCGTGGTTCCTGCCGATGCTGTGATAGGGAATCAGCCGAACCGCCTTTTCCGTCGAAATTCCAAGCTTTTTCGCCGTTTCTTCGTCCAAAATACAGACCGGGCGCCCCGTGTACGGGTCTTTCAGGGAATTTCCGCTGTCCATCAACGCGCTTCCGGAAAAAAACTTCGTTTTCCAGAAAAAAGAGACTTTCCAGATCGGATGTTTCTGCCGCATGCGCTCCCGTTCCAGAAGCTTTGCACCATACCAGACGACAATCGCGCACCAGACCAAAAGCTGCATCATGGAAACCTGCCCGCCGGTCCCAAAACCGTTTTGATCGGTTTCAAACAGCTCCCGGACTTCAGAAATGCCGTTGCAGACGCCGCCGAGCACGCAGGCACAACACATATAGCAGATCCAGACACGCCTCATTCCTTCCCGGCTTTTGACCTGAAAGCATCGCTGTACCCACCAAAGTGCTGCAATCAGGCAAAAAAACGTTTTTCCTGCCAGAATTATCCCTACTTCTCCCTGCAAAACCGCCGGAGCAGGCAGCAACAGGATTGCCGTAAAGCACAGCGCATTTCCGGCTGCTATTTCGATAATCCGTCGAACCCTTACTGTTATCCCAGACAGTTTCGCTGTCAGAAATAACAGCAGCACATTGATACAGGTGTGCATTATCCAGACCCGGTCTGCATAAATCCGATAGCTCACAAGCCTTTCCTCCCGCACGTTTTCCAAAACTGTATGTCCTTATTATAAAAATGCTGGCGCGTGGATTTTGTCGAAACGCTGTGCACTGCCGGGGAAAGTTTCGACAAAAAAACACCGCGAAATGACTTTTTCAGTCACCTCGCGGTGTTTTCTGTTTCGTTACTAAAATTATTTATTTTTTCTGAAGGAAATCCGGAATCTTTAAATCTCTCTCCTGTACCTTGCTGCGCAGTACCGTAGGAGCAGGCTGAATGCCATTTATGCCTGTCGGCTTCTTTAATTCCGCATTGGAAGCAGCTCCGGGATGAACCGGCTGCTGCAGTGCGCTGTTATACGGTCTTGTCGTGTTCGCGCCGGTCGCACTCACTGTGGTCTTCATGCCGGTCTGGCCTACGGAAGGAGTGATCGGTTTTCTTGCAAAGGAAGTACCGAAGCGGGAAGCCGGTGTCTCCTCAATACCGGTTGCAATTACGGTAATCCGGCAGTAATCTGCCTGGTTGGAATCATACATGGCACCGAAGATGATGTTAACGTCATCGCCGGTGATCTCACGGACATAATCCACCGCATCGGAAGCGTCGAACATGGAAATATCGCCGGACACGTTGATGATGATATCGGTTGCGCCTGCAATCGTTGTCTCTAACAGCGGGCTCTCTACAGCGGCTTTGACTGCCATGACAGCCTTATCGTCGCCTTTACCTTCGCCGATACCGATGTGAGCAATGCCCTTGTCGCGCATAACGGTCTGTACGTCCGCAAAGTCGAGGTTAATGACTGCGGGGACGTTGATCAGATCGGTAATCCCCTGTACTGCCTGCTGAAGGACTTCGTCGGCCTTCATCAGGGCTTCCGGCATGCTGGTACGCTTGTCCACAATTTCCAGAATCTTGTCATTCGGGATAACGATCAGAGTATCCACGCTGTCACGCAGCTTCTCAATACCGGACATCGCATTGTTCATACGGGTCTTTGCTTCAAAGCGGAACGGCTTGGTTACAACACCTACCGTCAGGATTCCTTTGTCCTTGGCGAGCTTTGCGACAACAGGAGCCGCACCGGTTCCGGTTCCGCCGCCCATACCGCAGGTAACAAATACCATATCTGCTCCGTCTAAGGATTTGGAAATTTCTTCTGCACTCTCCTGAGCTGCCTGCTCACCGATTTCGGGCTTTGCGCCTGCGCCCAGTCCCTTGGTCAGCTTCTCACCGATCTGCAGGTGCTTTTCCGCTTTGCAGAACTGCAGAGCCTGTCGGTCTGTATTGACTCCGATAAACTCCACACCGTCAATTTTCTCATCAATCATTCTATTTACAGCATTATTGCCTGCACCGCCAACTCCAATGACAAGGATGTGCGCTGCCGCTTCTGCGTCATTTACTTTAATCTCCAGCAAGGGTATTTCCTCCTTCATTCCTGACAAACTTCATAATATTTATCATATAATCATTTTCAGAATTACGCAACCCATTTTTTCAATTTCTTTGCGGTTATCCATCTTTCTGAAACGTCACATTTTTACGGTCTTCCGAGTAATTCTGCAGATCGAGTACTCCGCTTTCGCCCAACAGATTCGGTAAAATCTGCTCCAGGCGCATCACCTTTTCCTCCAGGTTATCCTTTCCCAGCTTTGCCCGGATATTGTCGAAATAAAGTGTTATTTCATTTGATTCGTTGAAATATATTTTATCCGTCGTGATCTGATGCTTGGAAAGCATTTGCGTAATCGAAAGGATTTCCTGAAAAATATCGGTATTCTTCACCGGAAGCGCCTCATACAAAACAACATGGTCGAACCTAATTCCCGTCACCTGCGGAATTCCTTCTGTCCTCGTTTCCGAAGATTCCACCACGATACCGTCCCGGTCAAAATACATGTAACGCCCCATGTATTCGACGTAGCCCGCCACAGACTTTTCATAAACACGAATCGTGATGCTGTCCGGCGAATCGACCCGGACACTCATCGTTTCGATAAACGGAATGTCCCGGATTTCCTTATTCCGATATTTTAACGAAAGATAGAGCGAATTGTAGGAAAGCCGATCGGTCAAAACCATCGCCTCGATCTCTTCGCTCGTGTAGTGAACATTTCCCTCGACCGAAATATTCTGCACTCGAAACACGAACACCACGACGAGGGCTATCGCCGCCAGACAGACGATCGCAATGCTGGCAATCAGTACGCCGAGATTTGCGCGCAGCCACTCGCCCGGCGTTGCCACTGCATAGGAATACCCGGCAGCTTTGCCGCTGCTTTTTTTCTTTTTTTTGCCGGAAGCTGATTTCTTCCGACTTTTTTCAGATTTTCCGCCGTCCAGCAGCTTATATTTCTGTTTCTGTGCCAATGTCTGCTCCCAACTCTCTGAAATCCCTTACGATATCTTCATATCCTCTCCGGATAAAATGACAGTTTTCCACGACCGTCTTATGCTCTGCGCACAGCCCCGCCAGCACGAGTGCCGCCCCGCCCCGCAGTTCTTTTGCAAAAACCCGCTCTCCGTGCAGTTTTCTGCCTCCGGTGACCTCCGCGCTTGTTTGTCCGGCGACGATCGCAGCACCCATACGGTTTAACTGCTCGTGCACACCAAACCTTCCATTAAAAACGCGCTCCGACACCATACAGTTTCCTTCTGCGCAGCACAGTGCCGTCAGCATCGGGGACTGCAGGTCGGTCGGATAGCCCGGATATACGTCCGTTTCCAGCAAAAGCGGGGAAACCAACCTGCCTGCACGTTTTACCAACAGCCCCTTTGGGGTTGGGATAATCTGTGCGCCCATTTTTTTTGCAACTGCAATCACCGCTGTAAGCTGCCCGATCGGCGCCTGCCGCAAAAACGCTTCCCCGCCTGCCGCAAGTACACCGATCAGACAGGTTCCTGCCACAATCCGGTCCGCATCGATGGAAAATTCTGTGCTGCAAAGCTTTTTTACGCCCTCAATTCGAATCGTTTTGCTTCCGGCTCCTTCGATCTTTGCCCCTGCACCGTTTAAAAAGCGGCACAGCGAAACGACCTCCGGTTCCTTTGCACAACCTGTCAGCACTGTTTCTCCCTTTGCACAGACCGCGCATAAAATCGCATTCTGCGTCGCACCGACGCTCGAAAACGGAAAACGGATCTGTACGCCGTTCAGTCGCTTTGCAAATACCGTCAAAAAATTGTCATCCTCCCGCCTTATCTGACAACCGAAGCGCGCAAAGGCTTTCAGATGCAAATCGATCGGGCGGTCGCCGATGACACAGCCGCCCGGATCGCAGAAGGACGCCTGCCCCAGCCGCCCCAAAAGCGCGCCCGTCAGCACGATGGAGGAACGCATCCGAACCACTTCCTCTGCCGGAAGCCTGCTTTGCAGCGCACCGGAAGCGTCCACGCAGATCTCGTGACCGGTTTTTGTCACTGTTGCGCCGATTTTCTGCAAAATGCGGCACATGCAGTCCACATCCGAAATATCCGGGCAGTTTCGCAGTGTCGTCTTTCCGGCGATCAAAATGGTCGACGCCAGAATCGGCAGCACGGCGTTTTTCGACCCCTGCACTGTCATTTCCCCGTAAAGAGGTCTTTTGCCCCTGATCCAGATTGAATCCACAAAACCACCGTCCGCGCTGTCCTTACCCTATACTATGGCAAAGATGCCGTATGCGTGACAAATGCAGCTGCACTGCTGCCACCCGTGCCCGGACAAAACGCTCGTCTTCTTTGCTCCCGGTGAAGGCACGATACGCGCATACCCCATTACACATCCCGGACTTTGATGCCGCGGGCAACGCTCATGACGAGCCCCATCTCGATCAGCAAAAACAGGATCGATGAGCCGCCGTAGCTGATAAACGGCAGGGACACGCCGGTGTTCGGCATTGAGTTCGTTACGACCGCAACATTTAAAATGACCTGAATCGCGATATGCCCCAGCACGCCGACAACTAACAGCGCACCGAACAGATCCGACGCGTTGTTCGCAATAATCATCAGACGCCAGATCAACAGCAAAAAAATCAGGATCACAGCAATGCCGCCGAACAGCCCCAGCTCCTCACAAATGATCGAAAAGATCATATCATTCTGCTGTTCCGGCAAAAAGCCCAGTTTCTGGATACTCTGCCCGAGCCCCTTTCCAAAAATACCGCCGGAGCCGATCGCATAGAGTGCCTGCAGCGTCTGGAAGCCCTTGCCGGACGCATAGGCTTCCGGATCGAGCCACGCCATGATACGTGCGAAACGGAAATCCAGCCCTTCGATGCTCTGCAGCTGCTTGACACCGAAAATTACGCCTATAACTGCGAGTGCTCCAATTCCTCCTATGATGAAAAATGGTTTGTATTGCGGACTCGCCACAAACAGCATCAGGATCGCAATTCCCAGCACGATAATCGCAGAGCTCAGGTTGTTGGTGATTTTCCAGATACAAAAAACGTGCGGCAGGGAAACTCCAATAACCGTCAAAAAGCCTCTCGACGTCCGAATGTTTCTTCCCATCTTGCAGATAAACGTCGCCAGAAACAGAATCATCGCCAGCTTTGCGATCTCCGCAGGCTGAATCGACATACCGAGATTCAGCCACCTTCTTGCACCGTTGACATCGACGCCCAGCGGTGACAGCACGAGTGCAATCAAAATCAGGGAAACCACATAGCCGATTACCGCAAACCGCTCCCAGAAATGATATGGGATGTGGGAGACGAAAAACATCCCCACCAGCCCCAGCGCCGCCGCAAACGCCTGATGCATCAGATAATAGTCCTCGTTCAGATTCTGCGTCGTCGCATCGTAAGCGCTGGCGGAATAAATCATAACCAGTCCGAAGCCTGTCAGAAACAGGATGATGAACAGAAGACTGTAATCAAAATAGTATTCTGTTTTCTGAGTTCTTCTCCGTCCTGCCACTTGCTCACCCCTTCAGGCTGTTTACATATTCCTTGAACATTTTACCGCGCACTTCATAATTCGGGAACATTCCCCAGCTCGCGCATGCGGGGGACAACAGCACCGCGTCGCCCGGACACGCTGCCTTTACACAGGTATCCATCGCTTCTTCAAAGCTGTCCGCCAAAACGATATTTTCCATTCCGTGCTTCTTTGCGCACTCCGCGATCTTTTCCCGCGTCTGACCGATCAGCACCAGGAGCTTTACCTTGCCGTCAAACGCTTCAATCCACTCGTCGTAGGTGTTCTGCTTATCATAGCCGCCGCCGATCAGCACGGTGGGCCACTTCATTGCGCGGATCGCCTGAATCGCCGCATCGGGATTGGTTCCCTTGGAATCGTTATAATAAACGACGCCGTTTTTGGTCGCTACATATTCGATTCTGTGTTCTACTGCCTGAAAATGTTTTACGGTATCCAGAATTGTTTCCATCGGCACGCCGTATGCTGCTGCAATTGCAATTGCTGCCATCACGTTTTCAAAATTATGTACGCCGATCAGCTGCATCTCGTCAACATCCAACAGGACTTCTTCCCCATTTCCGAGATTTCTGCAGATTTTGCTGCCAACCAGATAGTAGCCTCTCTCCAGCTTTTCTTTGGAAGAAAACCAGATGACCTGGGCCGGGCACTTCGGTGCAAACGCCTTTAACCAGCTGTCCTCGTGATTGAGCACACAGAAATCGTCCTTTGTCTGGTTCTTCGTGATGGATTCCTTGACCGCCGCATAGTTCTCCATCGTATGATGACGGTTCAAATGATCCGGCGTGATATTTAAAATCGCGCTGACAGTCGGATGGAAATGCACTGCAGTTTCCAGCTGGAAGCTGCTGATCTCCGCTACCGTCACGCTGTCCTTATCTGTTTTTAAAACCTCCTGCGTATAGGGGGTTCCGATATTGCCGACAACAAACGTATTGTCCTGATAACGCTTCAAGATCTCGCCCACCAGCGTTGTCGTCGTGGTCTTTCCGTTCGTGCCTGTAATTGCGAGCACCTTTCCCTTTTCATAGTTCCAGGCGAGCTCAATTTCGCCCCATACCGGAATATCCGCCTCTTCCAGTGTAGAAACAAACGCTTCTTCAATGGAAATACCAGGGCTTAAAACCGCCAGCGAAAGCTCGGAAAGCAACTCCTTTGGAAGGCTTCCCAGTACCAGCGCAGTGTCTTTTGGATAATCCTCCCGCGCGCAGAGCGCCTTCCCATCCAGCTTTTCATTTTCATCAAACAGAACGGGAACGGCTCCCGCTTTCTGCAAGAGTCCGGCGGCTCCGAGTCCACTCTTTCCGCATCCGGCTACCAGTACCTTTTTTCCCAGTAAATCCATGTTGATTCTCTCCTTTCGCTGCCATAGACAGCACTTTCGTTCTATGTTTCCCTGCAATTATTTGCGGTTTATTGTTTCATTCTTCTCATAATACCCTATTTCATCCAGATAGGGAAGAATATTTTCAAAAAGCTCGCGCACTACCGGCGCCGCCACCAGTCCGCCATAATAGACGCCTTGGGGATTTCGGATAATGCACAATGCCAGCACCTTCGGATCGTCCGCAGGTGCAAAACCCAGAAACGAAGAAATATACCGACCAGTACCGCGAGGAAGCGTCTCGCTGGTCGCCGTCTTGCCGCCCACCTGATAGCCTTCGACTTTTCCATTTTTTCCGCCGCCGTTTTCCACGACCTGAAACAGGATGCTGCGCAGCCGGGCGCTCGTTTCTTCCGAAAGAATCCGTTTTTGCTCCGTTTCCTTCTGCACCGAAATGCGCTCCGAACCGTCCGTCTTTTCGCAATACAGTCCCAAATGCGGTGTAATCCGCGTCCCGCCATTAATGAGGGAGCTGACCGTCGCTGCAAGCTGGATCGGCGTGATCTGAAAGGACTGCCCGAACGAAATCGTCGCAAGCTCCACCGGACCGATCTGATCCTGTGCGTGCATGATTGTACCGGCTTCTCCAGGCACATCGATTCCAGTTATGTTCAGCAGCCCGAACTGCTTCATGCTTTGGTAAAACGTATCTGCACCCATCCGAAGCCCTACCGTCACAAACACCGGATTGCAGGAATTCATCGTCCCCTGTACGAAATTTTCAGTTCCATGACCCCGAACCTTTGCACACCGGATTTTTCTGCCCTCTACGACAATATAGCCCGGGCACTGAAAAGAATCCTCTTCCCGGACAACGCCGTTTTCCAGTGCGGCTGCCGCCGTAATGACCTTAAAGGCAGAGCCAGGCTCGTAGGTATCGTTGATGCAGGCGTTTCTCCACATTTTATTCAGGGCTTCCTGCTTTTCTTTTTCGGTCATGAGCTGTTCCCGCTGCCCCTCCGGAAGTGTGAACGGGTCATTCAACTGATATTCCGGCACATCCACCATCGCAAGGATTTCTCCGTTATCGGGACGCAACACCAGAATCGAAACGCTTTCCGCTTCTTTTTCCAGGCAGACCTGCTCCGCCAGCTGCTGTGCGTACAGCTGGATGTTGGCATCCAGACTAATGTATAAATCCTTTCCATCCACCGGCTCTACCCGGCTCTCTCCTTCATCCAGAAGCCGGACGCCGCGTGCGTCCGTCATTTCCAGAATCAGGCCCTCCTGCCCGGAAAGCACTTCCTCATACCGGCTTTCCAATGCCAAAATTCCCTGATTATCGCCTCCGGTAAAGCCGATCACTTTGGAAGCGAGATTCTCATACGGATAATATCGTTTATAATCCTCGTCCACCTTGATGCCGTCCAGCCCTGTCCGGTAAATTTCCTCCCCGGTTTCCAGATCGACATTGCTTTTGATTTTTTCGATGGACGATACCTTTTCCACTCTTTTTCGAACGGTCTCTTCCGACAGTCCAAGCTTGCTGCACAAAAGCGCAATCACTGCGTTGGGATCGCGAATCTGGTTATGGATGACAGAAATCGTACAGACCGGCTGGTTATCCGCCAGCACGATCCCGTTCCGGTCTAAAATTCTCCCGCGCTTTGCTTTGATTTTGCGCTCTCTCTGATGCAAATCCAGCGCGAGCTCAGAATAATGTGCCGCCCGGAATACCATCAGATATACCACTCTGGCGGACAGCCCTGAAAAGATCAGAATGCACGCCAGAAAAATTACGACGATCTTTTTGCGGTGAAACGGTTTGCTCAGTTCCATAGGTTCCCTGCAAAGCAGAAATTACTATACCTTATGAAACCGCTGCCTAAAATATGCACACGCTGCCGCTGCGCGCTGTGACCACATCAGACAGCGATACAGCTCTTTTCTTCCATTATTCCATCGGATTTTGCGTATCCCCACCAGAGTCGCCTGCTGCACCATTTTCCAGAATGCCGGAAACCGGCACATCATAGCCATCCGAATCCTCCGTGATCACCTCTCCAGTCGTCGGATCGATCAACTGCCCGTCACTGTTGACATACGGATTGTCCGCTTCTGCTCCATTTGCAGTATCTCCACCTGTTGTAGACGGGTCGTCGCCCGCAGGCTGCGCAGCACTGCCATCCTCCCCTGCCGTAGTATCCCCGGCAGACGGATCCCCGCCGGTATCGGTTGTATTTCCACTGACATCATTCCCGCTGACATCCGACGCCGGCGCGTTTGCGCTCAGCTGCTCGCGGATTTCAATCTGCATCGCTTCCAGCTCTGCGCGCTCTTCGTCCGTCAGCTCCTGTGTCATGAAGATATTTAAATAAGGAAGCACTTCGGTCAATATGTTTTTGGCGATGATACATGCTTTTCTCGTTTCCAGATCCTGTTCCCGGGCGTTTGGTCTGTTTAAAACCACATAAATTGCGATCTGTGGATCTTCTGCGGGCGCATAGCCCAGAAACGATACGACGTAGTCCTCCTTTTCACGAGTACCGCTGGCGCTGACAGTTTCTGCTGTACCAGTCTTACCGCCGATGCGATAGCCTGCAGGCTTTGCACGTTTACCGGTACCATTTGCACCTTCCACAACCTGAACGCAGTATTCACGGATTTTCTCCGAAGTTTCCGCAGAAATGGTCTGTTTTAACAGTCTCGGCTCAATATTTTTTACCACAGATCCATCTGCTGCCGTAATCTTACTGACCATATGCGGTTCATAATAATAGCCTCCGTTGATCAGGGAGCAAAAACCTGTGATCATCTGGATCATCGTCACGTTAAAGCCCTGTCCAAAGCTCGAGGTTGCAAGCTCCGTAGGTCCCATCGTTGAAGAATTGAATACCAGGGAAGCCGTTCTTGCCTCGCCCGCCAGATCTATATTGGTCTTTAATCCGAAATTATATTCCGACATATATTTCAGAAATTCATCGATCCCGATAACCTGTGCTATCCGGATCAGCGTGACATTACAGGAGCGTTCAATGGATTCTCCGATCGTCAGCCACCCCTCCGCACCGTTTGTGTAGTTATGACAGCGGATTTTGTAGCCGCCGATCTCGATGATACCGGTGCATTCAAAGGATTCATTGCCTTTGAGCCTGCCGTCCTCCAACCCCATCGCTGCAACGAAGGGCTTCATCGTGGAACCCGGCTCGTAAGTGCTGTTGATGCAGTAGTTTTTCCAGAGGGCATTTAAGTTCTGTACAAGCAGATCGTTATTTTCCTCCTGCTTCATCGACGCTGCAATCTCTTCGTTGATGACCGTATCCGTCGAGTTTCCACTGACATCGATCAGTTTGCTGCCGATCAGTGCCTCCGGATTTCTCGTATCGTTTAAGTCAAACGTCGGATAACTCGCCATTGCGAGCACTTCCCCACTGTGGACATCCATCACAATACACGCTGCATCCTGCGCACCGTTACCCTCGCGGGTGCTGTCTTTGTTTTCGTCGTTATATTTTTTGAGGTACTTTTCCACAATGCCCTGAATCGTCGCGTCGATCGTGGAATAAACATTGTAGCCGTCTACAGCAGCCTCCGTCGTCCGCTGCAGATTATCGTCCCCGTCTATATATCCATACTGTCTGCCGTTTACGCCGCTCAAAACATCGTTGTAATACTCTTCCAGTCCGTAGGTTCCGGTTCCGTCCGTCCGCGTAAAGCCGATGACATCGCTTGCGAGAGAGCTATTCGGGTAAACTCGCTTATAGCTTTCCTCAAACCAGATTCCCTTGACATACTGGTTATATTCTTTCTGGCTCGTATCCGCCATCATCTGCTGATAATCACTGATTTCATTGTAGGACATTCTCTTTTTGAGGACATAATACTGGGAATCCGGGTGTTCCTGCGCATAAGCGCGCACCTGATCGCCGTCAATGCTAAAATAATCCTCCAGTGCCTGGATCGTAGGCTCCACATAGTCCTCTTTGTTATTCATCTGTTTGATATCCAGCACCAGATCGTAAACCTTTTCACTCGATGCCAGCTTCGTTCCCTTGCTGTCCAGGATTTCTCCCCGTTTATAAGGAATCGTCGTACTGGAATACTGCTGCTGGGAAAGCACCTGCTTTTTGTAGCTGTCGCCGTTATCCCGGTTAATTAAAATCAATCTGACGCTCAACCCTGCAAAAGCCAGCAGTACCAAACAAAACAGTACCACCAGCTTTCTCTGCATTCGTATTGTAAACTTATTTTTCTTATCCAATCCGGCACCTGCCTCACTTCTTGATGTCTGCATACTGTCTTACATAATCGCTTCCATCATCCGGGATTTCCACGATCTGTCCCTGTCCTGCGTAGGTCATGCCAAGCTCCGTAATTGCAATTCTTCTGATTTCCTCCAGATTGATGGAGCTGTCAATCCGGTTTTTCATTTCGTCATTTTCCGTCTTTAAGTTATTTAGCTGACTCTGCAGCGCTGCAACCTGCTTTACGCTCTGGGTGATCGAGGATTCCATCCGGATATAACTGATCAGCATTACGCCCGTGACTGCAAACGCCACAGTCAGAAACAGCACATAGGCTGCATTTCTGTAGCGCAGGCGTTTCATTTCCTGCTTCTGCTTCTCCAGCTCACGTCTCGGAACCCGTCCGGAGACCTGATCCAAATGGCGTTCCAACCCTTCGCCTACCTCAGCGTGTCTGACTGCCGTACCGTTTACATATGCTGTTTTCTGATAAGGCGTTCTTTTGTACGCTGCCGATTGGCTTCTTCTGACTGAATTCGATGTTCTTGCCATTTGCTCTCCTCACCGCCGTCTGTTCCGGCCTCTGGTACAGCATTTCGTAAATAACGATACCAATCGGATTCACAGGCAAGTGAGTGGTATAGTTATTTCGAAAACGATGTACTAGCTCTCTATTTTTTCGAAAATGCGCAGCTTTGCGCTTTTCGCTCTGGAATTTGTCTCCATCTCTTCCTCGGTCGGAAGAATCGGTTTGCGGGTCACAACATGTCCCCGGCTCGTTTTGCCGCACACGCACACCGGAAATTCCGGCGGGCAGGTACAGGGATTTTCATTTCTGCGGAAGGCATTTTTCACAATTCTGTCTTCCAGCGAATGGAAGGTGATGATGCAGAGCCTTCCACCCGGAGCCAGCCGGTCGATAAAGGCGTCCAGGGAATTTTCCAATACCTCCAGTTCTCTGTTGCAGGCAATCCGAATCGCCTGAAACGTTCGTTTGGAGGGATGTCCGCCTTTTTCCCGCATCTTTGCCGGAATCGCCGCCCGGATAATGTCGTTTAATTCCCCGGTCGTCTCAATCGGCTTCTTTTCTCTCGCCTGCACGATGTGTTTGGCGATATTCTGTGCAAATTTATCTTCTCCGTAGTCCCGGATACACCGAAACAGCTCTGCCTGTGACCACTCATTGACGATCGTTTTCGCCGTCAGGGTCTGACGCTGATCCATCCGCATATCCAGTGCGGTATCATAACGATAGGAAAATCCTCTCTCGGCATTGTCCAGCTGATAGGAGGATACACCAAGATCTAACATAATGCCATCTACTTTATCGATGCCGAGGCTGTTTAATACTGCCGGAAGGTTACAGTAATTGTCGCGCACCAGCGTCACATGCTCCTGCCACGGCTCCAGCCGTTTTGTCGCCGCTTCGATCGCCTCTGCATCCTGGTCGATACCGATCAGCCGGCCGGTCCTAAGGCGCGCTGCAATGTGGCTGGAATGTCCTGCCCCGCCCAATGTGCCGTCCACATAGATGCCGTCCGGTTTGATTGCAAGTCCTTCAATTGTCTCCTCCAACAGGACGGATGTATGTGCAAATTCCATCGATTTTTCCTTTCTTTGTTACAGCAATTACAGTCCGAGGTCGTCCATGCGCTCTGCGATATCCTCCATAGATTCCTCCGCCTCTTCTTCCAGGGCATCCCAGCGCTCCTGGCTCCAGATTTCAATATGTCCTGCAGCGCCCACCAGCACAACGTCTTTGGTCAGCTCTGCAAATTCTCTTAATTTGGAAGGGATCAGGGCACGTCCCTGCTTGTCCACCTCCACCTCCGCGGCGCCTGCCAGAAAGTGACGGACAAACATACGGGTGTCTTTTCTGCTGATGGGCATTGCCTGAAGCTTTTCTTCGAAAGCAGTCCAGCCGGCATTGTCGTACACAAATAAGCAGCCATCCAGTCCCTTGGTCACTACAAATTTCTCACCGAGCGTCTCTCGAAATTTGGAGGGAATGATCAACCTGCCTTTTGTATCCAACGTATGATTGTATTCGCCCATAAACATGTACAATCACCTGCCATTCATGGAAAAGGTCTGCCACCTTACTCCACTTCGTACCACTTTCTACCACTTTGAAACCATTTTAGTATAAAATGCCCTCCTTGACAAGCGATTTCAGAAAAAAAAGACAGCCGGACCGTGAAAAGTCCAACTGCCTTTTTCGTCATTCGTGACAACAAAATGCCCTAAAAGCGTACCTTTTGTTGTATTTATAATTCTTTTGCGCTTTTGCGAATGGCGCGAGTGAACAGTAACGATTTTCTCAGACATTGAAGCGGAACAGGATTACATCGCCGTCCTGTACCACATATTCCTTACCCTCCATGCGGACAAGTCCTTTTTCTCTCGCTGCCGCAAGGGAGCCGTTTTCCAGCAGATCTTTGTAATTGACAACCTCAGCCTTGATAAAGCCGCGTTCGAAGTCGGTGTGAATCTTGCCGGCTGCCTGCGGTGCCTTCGTGCCCTGTTTGATCGTCCATGCTCTCGTCTCATCCTCGCCGGAAGTTAAAAAGCTCATCAGGCCGAGCAGATGGTAACTTGCGCGGATCAGTTTTTCCAGACCGGATTCTTTTAATCCAAGGTCATCCAGAAACATCTGACGTTCTTCATCGTCCAGCTCGGAAATTTCTTCCTCGATCTGTGCGCAGATCGCAAATACCTCACTGCCGGTTTCTTTTGCATATTCTCTGACTGCCTGTACGCCTGCGTTATCTGCGCCGTCGTTTGCCAGATCTTCTTCCCCGACGTTCGCCGCATAGATCACCGGTTTTGCAGTCAGCAGGTTCAGGTTCTTGAAATATTCTTCCTCGTCTTCATCCTCTGTCTCGAAGCCGATTGCAAGCTTGCCGTCCTCCAGACGCTCCTTGACACGCTCCAGCATCGCCAGCTCTTTTGCCTGATCCTTATCCATTCTCGCGCCCTTTGCCACTTTGGCGATTCTGCGTTCCAGAATTTCCAGGTCGGAGAAGATCAGCTCGAGGTTGATCGTCTCGATGTCGCGCAGCGGATTCACGTTTCCGTCTACATGAACAACGTTGCTGTCCTCAAAACAGCGAACGACGTGCACGATCGCATCTACTTCACGGATATTGCTCAAAAACTGGTTGCCAAGGCCTTCGCCCTTAGAAGCACCTTTTACCAGACCTGCGATGTCTACAAACTCGATCACAGCAGGCGTTACCTTTTTGGAATGATACAGATCGCCCAGAAGCTTTAAGCGCTCGTCCGGAACGGCTACCACACCTACATTGGGGTCAATGGTACAGAACGGATAGTTTGCAGACTCCGCACCAGCTTTCGTCAGGGAGTTAAATAAGGTACTTTTACCAACATTCGGGAGACCAACGATACCTAATTTCATTTTATCTTTTACCTGTCCGAAAACCCTTGATTTATCGGGGTTTTCGCCTTTCTATATTTTTTTACTACACAATTTACTACACAATTTTCAGGGCGCTTTCTATTTTTTCCAGCTCTTTTACTTTTTCATCCTCTGTCACATGGACGTACAGATTCATCGTAATGCTGATGTTGGAATGACCCAATATTACCTGCAAAGTCTTAGGTCGCATATTTCCTTCGATACATCTTGTTGCCATCGTATGCCGCAGAACGTGCATCGAAAATCGAGTAATACCAGCTTTATCGCACAGCTTAAACAGCGCTGAATCATATGTGGAGTTCTTTGTTGGTTCACCTTTTCGATTCAAAAACACAAACTCTGCGAAATCCATATTGATTATTTTCAAATTCCTGACTTTTTCTTTTTGCGATTTTAAAAGCCCAATTGCTTCTCTCGTCAACGGAACATCTCTGTAACCAGACTTGCTTTTCGGTTCGCCAATTCTCCATTCGCCTGTTGAATGCCTGTACTCCATAGACCGCTGGATATGTATTACCCGCTTCTCCCAATCGATGTCCGACCATTTAAGCCCAATCAGTTCTCCCGTCCGAAGTCCAGTCTGCAAAATAAATGCATACTGATTGTAGTTGCTGGACTCTTTCGCTGCATCGAGAAATCTGCTTTGCTCTTCTACCGTCAACGCCCGTATCTTCTTTGGCTCTTTTCCTATATTATACTTGACTGCTTTGGTGACTGGATTTTTTAGTATCACATCATTTTCCACCGCATCCGCAAACATGCAATACAATGTAATCCTTGTCTGATAGATTGTCGTCGTCTTATAATCATCTTTCATTCGATTCAGGACGTTTTGACAATGCATCGGTCTTACATCGCATAAAGGCATGTTTCCAATGCAATCCTTGATATTGTGCTCAAACCGCTCCCGGTAATTTCTTATCGTATTTGGTCTGATGCTGTCACCTTTTATACTGCCAAGCCAATACTCGAACCACGCTGTGACTGTCATATCACCACAGGCGTTGATTCCGCCGTGTTCATCTTTGAATTTAGCGTCTGCGTACCATTTACGGCACTCTTGCAACTTCGGAAAATATTTTTGAACAGGTTTTCCAGTTCGACCGCTGACGAATCTTGCTGTATACAATCCGTCCTTACGCTGGCTTATCCCTACACCCAGTTCTTTTCCTTTTAAGTCTTTGCCCGTAAAATCAACTCCTTTCTGCCGTGTAAGCAAAAAGAGTTTGATACAATCTAATAATATATCATACTTGTTTTCTTTTTTAAACCTTAAAAATCAATTTTTAGAAGATCACAACTCAACACATTTAGAGACGTATTGCTCAAACTCTTTCCTTTTAACCAATTTTTTATTCCCAACATATAAAACAAAATTACATTTCGGCTCTTTTAATAATTCTTCGATTCTATTTATTCCAATATTTGAATATACTGCTGCTTCCTTTATCGTCATATTCAATTTCAGCCAAAATGGCATATCTAACTCTTTACTTTCTGTCATATAACTCACTCCAAATACTAAAACAGCCGCATCCCATAAGAGACACGGCTGCATTAAACCTATCAAATTTTTGCAATAATTACCTTATTGTTAAATCTTCCTGAAATACAATGCACTAAGCATCTGTCCCCAGCTTTAAACGACACCGCAGAGCCATTCTTAACTTCATATTCCTGCTGGTTGATTATAACTGTGCAATAATCGGGCTTCTTCCCGACTTCTTTTATAAAACCAATATAATCATACTTTGGAATCATGGACTCGATTTTGGACTTGATATCCTTACAAATGCTTGTTACAATAACTTCCTCTTCGTTTTTTGCCCTCATAAATCAAAATAGGGACGTACTTCTATACGTCCCGCTCCTTTCCTAAATATTAAACCTGCTTCATAATCGTTCCAAACCGCATTTTCATTGCACGCGCAAAATCATCCGTATTCTGGACATCGTGTAAATGGATGTCACCGAACGTATTACTGTAAGTCACGGCATTACTCTTATTTATCTTCTGGATTTCCTGAATCGTCCGCGCACTCTGCTCATAGATCTTTTTTGTGTTGTCCCTGATCTGCATCTGGGTCAGCAGCGATTCATCCCTGTTCAACGATGCAAATCCAGCTTCCAATTTTGCCATACGATCCATGACTTCCTGAGATGGCAGACTATATTCTTTCGGTAAACCGCTCACGTTTCCGCTTGCGAAAGCCTTGCCTCTGGAATTTGTATGTCCATTCTTCAAAATGTCCTGCGTCTGCTTATGATTGAAAATGATGTCGCCTTTCTTATGATGGAATAGCTCTGCGCCATTATCGCCAACTGTAAAGAACCTTCCATCACGAACAACCATTTCACGTCCAAGCTCGCCACCGAGAGCAACACCGTTATCAGAAACTTTTCCTAAAGTACCGGATGCAAATGCGGTTCCATCCACACCGGCACCACCAATACTGATTCCAAGACCGCTAAAAATATTTCCAACCTTTTTATTTGCAAGCTTGTCTATTTCAGAATTGATTTTTGCCAAATTTTCGGCAATGGATGCAATAACACCATCGAGTTCTGACCAAGCCTGTTGTTCCGCAGGAAGTCCCTTATCAGGATCAACCGCTGCTTCAACCTGAGTTTTGATTGCGCCCTGTAAAGACTCATCTTCCTCACCGCCGGAATCTTTGCCGGAACTGATCTCCTTAGATGCTTTTTGTGCACTTCCCGCAACACTCGTTCCTGTATCCTCGCCTTCTTCGCTGCCAGCGAAAGCAGAAGAAACCTTTTCGATTTCCGGCACGCTTTCTTCTGCAAACTGCTTGATACCTTCATTTAAGCTGCCTCCGGAACCAGTCTGACCGGAACTTTGCCCCTGTTGTGTAGTACTGTCTGAACCAGTTGCGCCAACACCAGAAACGCCGCCGACAATCGCTCCCGTAGCAATCCCGGCTTTTCGTGCTGTCTCATCAAACTTACTCACAATTCCGCTAAGAGAGGAATCTATTTTTGTAAAATCAATGCCCTGATTCAGCTGGTCAATGTATTGCTGCGTCTGCTCCAACGCATCCGGTAAGGCACTCATATCCACACCCGTCAACGCTGACAGGGATGCAAGCAACTGTTCATTTCCGCTGTTCATGCTGGCAATGTAGGTCAAGTATTGTGTCTTAAAGGTGGCAAACTCATCATCCGTCATTTCCAACACACGATTGATATCAATGCCGACATCCCGCAGATTTGCCGCAAGTTCCGCATTTTCCTGTAGCTCCTGAAGCTCTTCCCACTTCGATTTGGTCTGCTCCATGCCGTTAATGAGCTGATCCCAATAGGCTTCCGTATCTGCTATCAGCTGATCGTAGTAATTCCCGATTGCATCAATCTGCTGTTCGATGGCATCCTGTTGATCTTCCAGAACCGATTTGCGCTTTTCCAACACGCTGATTTCTTTTTCGATATTGGCAATCTTGATCTCACGCTTCTTGTCATCGACTTCCTGCTCTTGATCCCGTACCGCCTTATCATCAACCTTGTATACAAAACCTTTATCTTTACCAGAATACTCATAGATAGTTTTCTGATTTCTCAGACGATCCAGTTCATACTGAGCCTTATCCAGATCATACGCCCGCTGTTTGGCATCCGCTTCATCGTTGATGGCATCAATCTGTTCCTGTTTCGCGCTAATTTCTTTCTCAATTCCGTCAATCTGCGTCTGAATCGCCTTTTTCTGTGCTTCAAGTGCTGCTTCGGCTGCTTTCTGCTCCGCTTTTAAGGCATCCACTGCTGCTGATTTCTGGTCTTTCAGGGCATCAATCTTCTTGTCTATCTTTGAAATAACGCCGCTGATAACCTTATCGTACAGCTCCTTCATGCCTTTGACGTACTCATTTTCGATCTCTTCCAGCTTATCCGCATACTTCTCACGGTCTTTTAAGTATTTTTCCGCCAACGCCCGAAGTGCATCATAGTATTGTTTTGTTGTCAGCTTACCGTTATCATATAGGGATTTCAGCTTTTTCTGCATTGACTCGAAGTTTTTCAGATATTCGTCCGTCTCGGATTTTGACCCGGATTTATTCGTCTTTGTCCCGCCGCCGTACTCATATGTAGGAATCTCATATTTGTATTCGGACTCTTTGTTTTTATCGCCATACTTAAGTGCAAAGAAAGCGTCTTTCCTCGCTCTTAACCGATCTGTGTAAGAGCTGCCGGAAGAATTGGAACCAAACCTGTTTTTTGCCGCTGTAAGCGCATCTAACGTACTCGCTGTTGCCCCTGCTGCCTGTGCCAACGCATAAATATTGTCGATGTCGGCAGCAGTATTGATCGTAATACCGTTATTTTTGATCTTCTGCAAAAGGAACTGCGCCATTTGCTGCGATAATTGCCCCTGTACCGCCAATTCTGCACCATAAGCCGCGATCTCTGCATCTGTAGCACTGGCAAGATCACCGCCTGTAGCCGCTGCATACTCATTTGCCGCGCCAAGTTCAAATTGCTTTTCTGCCAGTAATGCGGTCACAACCTCATGTGCATTTGTAATACCCATGTTGGTCAGCATATCCTCTGTCAACTGTGCGGTATCTTCGGAAAGCCCATCCATAACGCCGGAACTGTTAATCCACTCCGTTACAAGGTTGTTAAATGCACTCTGACAGGCGGAGACGTCGTTGGGTGTGCTGGATATTTTTTCGATAAAATCTGTGTAAGCTTCCCCGCAGCCGCTGAATGCTTCCTTAAACTTCTTATCGTCCAGCAAGGAATAATCGAACGGATTCTTATCTTTCATTGACTCCATTATCTTGTCCAGCTCTTCGAATCCTTCTGATAAAGAGTCGATATTTTCAATCATCTTCTGCTTTGCCGTCTGTGTCGGATCATCCTCATCCAAAGAGTCAATTGCATCTGCCGCTTTTGTGCCCGCCGTAGACACACCGTCAAGCGCCTGTTTTGTCCGGTCTGCTGTCCCGCAAAAATCCCCGTACTTCTGATTCGCCGCCAGAACTGCATCATAATTTGACTGCTGTGTAGTGGTCAGTTTCTCACCGGAAGTCGTCAATCCAACATAAGCATCCTCAATGTCAGATGTCTGCTCATACATTTCTGACGCACGTTCCCGAGCTTCGGTCTGCTGATTTGTAAGCTTCCCGAGCTGCGCGTTATAATCATCAATCCCGAGCTCGCCGCGTCCAAAAGCATCATCCAACTTATCAATCTGCTGTTGGATTTCCTGATACTTGCTAATCGCGTTTATTAACTCATCGGCATAGGTTGTTTTTTTGCCCGCGGTCGCCGTTGTCCTACCTGCATAATCAGAAGTTGTTTCACTGGTTACGGTATCGTAACGGCTGACAACCGTATCTGTAACCTTTTTATCCGCTTCTTTTGCCGCATCAATAGCCGCAAGTTTTCGCCGTTCTTTTTCGACCGCAAGCTGGCGTTCCAATTCAGTATTGGTTTCCTTTAAACGGTCAAGTTCTTCCTGATCGGTCAGGGTAATTGTCCCGCTATCCGCAAGTGCCTGTAGCTCTTTGATCTTGTTGGCGCAATCCTTTAACTGAGTTTCCAGCGATTTTACAGAATTTTCCGTATCGTCATACTTCTGCAAACTCTCCGATAACGCCTGTGCCGCTTCCTCCTGAGCCTGCTTATACTTTTGCCAAGCCATAACGCCTGCGGTTACTGCAGTTGCTACCAGTACAAGCGGATTTGCAATCAGTGTCGCCCACAAGCCTTTTAGTGCACCGGACAATGTAACGGTTGCTCCCGTTGCCGCTGTGTTTGCCGCGGATAATCCCCATGACTGCACCGTTGCCGTCGCTTCCGCCTGGCTCATTCCTTGATTCATCAGCACTGCAATTTTTTCCGCATCGGTAAGGCTCTGGGTGGACAGCACAAGCCGCGTCTGACTGGGATAATCCCTGTGTGAGGTCTAATAACCGCTGCATATCCGTGACTGTCTGACCTGTTCGCGTCATTTTCATAGCCGCATCTAAATTGGAAAAGCCCTGTACAGACTCTTGCAAGTAAGATGCAAGCTGCTGTAACGCATATACCGCTCCGGTCGTACCAAGTCCAACTAAGGACGCTTTTAAAATTCCTGTGTTGGTTGCCGCATCAACCATTCCCTGCGATATATCCAGCACAGAACCATATAAATCTTCTGGAATTGTCTGGGAAGCGAGTGCTTCAAGAGACGCTTTTAAAGACTGTGTTTTTGCTTCTAGGCTGTCTAAATAATAACCAAACTTTTGTTCTGCCGCTCCGTCTGAATTGGCAGCAACGTCCATGTATTCCTTTGCTTTGTCGTAGTTCTCCATCAACACGCGGAAGTTTTCCGCCTGATGCACTCCGGCAAACGCTTTTACAAGAGAGTTCTGCTGAACCTGATTTAACGCGTCCCACTTACGGGCAAGATTGTCCAGAACCTCACCGTAATTGTTATACTCATTTACGGTCTTTCTTAAATCAATTCCAACATTGGCAAGCGTCTGTTCTACGTCCGATAAGGTCTCTTCCGTGCCGTCCTCGTCAATTAACTTGAACTTGCCCGCTTTAATATCAGACATTCTTTGGAAAATTGTCTTGAAGGAGTTACCAACACTGGACATATCTCTCTGTGTCGTTTCTCCAACAGCCGCAAGGTATCCAAGCAATCTATCCATAGATACGCCCGCTGTATTGGCTGTTACCGCCACCCTAGACATACCTTCTGCCAGACCTCCGGCGGATACTGCCGCTGACATATCCACATTAACGAGCTTGTCCACGATACCGACAACATCATTCGCTGCTACATTGTAACCTTTCATAGCAGATGTCAAATAGGTGGTGCTGTCCGCAGAATCCAACTGTGCAATCTTTGAGAGCATCATAGAGTCCTGAATCAGCGTATTGGTCTCCGAGACAGAATGTCCCTGTCTCAGCCATTCGTCCGCCGCCTGTGCAACCTCAGTTGTTGTCGCCCCGATCTCCTTGCCAAGATCATTGTACGATGCCATATACTGATTGATCGTATCCCGGTCTGCCCCGGTTGCCATCTGTAAGTCCGTCCCAATATCATTCAACTCTTTTACTGTATCGACTGCTTCCTTACCAGCTTCAACGACTTTATGAAGCGCATCCTGCAACAGATTTGCGCCTGTATAAGCCATGAATGCTTCATTCAAAGTGCTGCCGAACTGCTGAAATACGCTTGTGCCGCGCTGTCCATACATGTTTACATTGGCAATGATGCTGTTGATATTATTCAGATTCATCATCGCCGTTTGTTCCTGATCTACAGCATTCGCAGTCTGTTCCGCCGACTCCTTTACTTCTTTGTTGGCATCCGCGAACTTTTCTTTCTGAATGGCAGCAGTCGTTGCGGTCTTTTCGACTTCTTTCATAGAAGCCGCTTCTTCTTTGATCTCTTTCGCAGACTCCTGCGCTCCGGTTTCTTTCATCGCGGCATTCAACCGCTGGACTCCGGCAATAATGCTTTCAAAAACGGAATCCTCTAAGCCTAATGTTTTTGCATCCAATGGCTCAATCTTTGCCACGTCTGCCCTGTACAGCTGGATTGCCGCGCACAACTCTTTAAATTGGTCTGTTGGATTTGCTTGACCTGAGAATAGGTCTTGGAATTTTGAAGTAAACTCCTGATAGATGGAATCCATTTCGATTCCTTTAGAAGTAGAAAATTTATTCGGATACAGCTGTCTCAGCGTATTCCAATCGTCACCTAAATCATTTTTAATCGCATCTGAAATCTTAATTGTTCCGAGCTTTTTTAGCGTATCGTAAAATTCGTCATAAATTCCTGTGCGTTCCCGAATCACATTTGCCCCGCTGATTACCGTCTGTGCCAGCTCCGTCATACTCTTTGTAAACGCATCTGTATCGTAATCGCCGCTAGGGGAATAAATGTCCATCATGCTCTTCGATAGGGACTTGATTTGTTCCTGAAGCTGCTTATCCACCACACCAAACTCGTTAATCAGCTCTTTGGCAAGTGCTGCACCCGCATTCTTAACCGGCTTACTTGCGCCCTTACTGATCTTTTCTGCTATTTTATCCGCATCAAGATTAAGTTTCAGCTCAAGCCCCTGACTTTGCAGCCGTTTTTGCAACGTCTGAATGCCCTTTAAAATATTGTCAACATTTATATTTAATTTTACTTCATAATCGCCATTTTGCAGGTCGTTTAATTTTTCCCGCGCGTCCTGATCGTCTAAATCTACTTTGACGCTAATCTCTGTATCTGCCAATAGATCACCATCCTTTTTTCTTCATTGCTTTTTCCAGTGCTTTTTTTACTCGATCTGACTTTGCAACCTCTATTCTTGCCCGGTCGATAAAAGGACGCGGTCTCTCAAACGCACCGGGATAATCATAGTAAAAGCGTCCGTTACCATAGTTAATCAGCTCCGCCAATCCAATTCCTCTGTTGGCAGTAAAATAGTCAGAATTGAACGGCGTAACGTTATCCACTACAAGCTCCCCGCCGGATACCACGCCGACAATATTTTGTGGATCGTCAATGCCCATTTGTTGTCGCCGCACATAATCTTTCGGGCTGTATGCGTCCAGTACATCTTTCTGCACATGCTCCAATTCGATTGATCTAATTTCATCAAAAACTTCATTTTTAAGGGATTTGTCGATGTCAGATTTGACATCCGAGATAAGATTATTGAGATTTGCATACCGCTTACTCATTGGACTCTCCGGTAAGGTATTCTTCCAGTCGTGCAAATGAGTTCGGGGATAAATCGATTTTATTATTTTTGAATTTTGAGAGAATGCTAATGTCAATACGCGTGCATTTCCCGATATATTTTTGCTTTTCGCGTTCTAACCGCGCTTTGTATATTTTTCTTAATTCTTCCTGGGTCATTCTATTTTTCCTCCTTTTTCCGCAGACATATTTCCATGTTTTTTTGAACAAAAAAGAGAGTATCGCGTGATTACGATACCCTCATAAGAGAGAGAAAGATTATATAAAAGAGAACATGTTTTATCATTTTCCCGTATAGGCAATATCATACTCTACAACACGGATTCCGGTTTTGAGCAGAATCCGTGAGGAAAAGAAACCGTACTGGACTTACGTTTCGTTCAGGCTTCCTTCACAGGGCGATATTGCCCGACTATCACATTTCAGTGGAAAATCCTTTAAAAAGGGATAGTATGTTTTTCAATTTTGTTACCTTTTTTAAATAATTCCACGAATTTTTGCGGATTTTTATCGTACAAAACGGTCAACATAGCGTTACAAACCTTTCTGTTATCATCTGCCAATGCGTATGCAATCAGCGTCCGCATGGTGTCCCCTTTAATGTTCGTATTCTTCAAGCCGTCCTGAATCTCCGCAAATGCACTTTCCATATCCTTTGCATAGCTTGCAGACGTTTTATCCAGCTTTTTAGCTTCCTTGTCGTAGGATTCCAACATCCCGATCACCTTCTGATACTGTTTTCGATTAACATTTACCGTATTGGCATCATAAGCATAGAATTGTGATACAGGTCTTGTCTCCTTGCTATTATCCCTGTCTTTTCGCAAATCAGTCACTTCATTTTCAACAATTCGATATAAAATATCCATCGGACAGTTATATGCTCTGATCTGATCGACTGGAATATTTTTCTTTTTTCCGGCACTTCTCTGATCTTTGTACTTCTGTATCGCCGCCAGAAATACCGGATAAGGCTTATCTTTTTTCATGCACGACAATTTTCCAATCCGGCTCAGCTCATTCTGGACGTTGATCTCATAGGCTCTTTTCGCAGAATCAATCGCCACCTGTGCCAACACAGAACAGATCACAAAAACATCTTCCAATTCCTTTTCAGAATCCGCTTTGTCGTGCTTTAAATGACCGTTCCCGTCAAACCAGTAACTTAGTGCCAACTGTGCAAGATTAGACGCATATCCAACATCTGTCTGCCCTCTGTGGATGGTATGATCCATCCTTGCAAAGCTATCCATATCCATAGAATACTCCCGCGTACCAGCCAGCGGAATCCTGTTGATAATCGTCGGATACTCTGTATATGCTTTTCTCGCTAGTTCCACGATATCCGGCTGAGAAGTCGCATAGATGCTGTCTGAGTCGAGGTCTTGCCCATTCAGTCTGTCCTGTACATCCGTGTCAATGCCGTTGATAACAATAACGTTCCTGCCAAGATTCGGAAAATACTTTCTGAGCGCCATCGGATAAACATTATGCAGATGGACGATGTTGTTCATGGAGTTATGGGGCGACCGGAATCCGGCTAAATGCTCTCCTTCTGCAAAACGCTCCGTATAGCACTGGATTGCATCCTCTTCCAGATCGAAACAGCCTTCCTGCCAAACAAAGGATTCCTTTTTCTTTTTGGTATCCGCAGTTACCGCCATAAGCAAAGCAATCGGATTTCCACAGATCACCAGATTGTCGCCTGTATGTAATAACTTCCCCTGTTGGAGCCGGTCTTTCTTAAAATCGCTGATCTTTTTTGTCCGCTGTTCCTTCCACCATCTCCAATAAACCACGTCAGGATTATTCTCATAGAGTGCGACCAATACATTGTTGATGCTGTATCTGGCGCTTCCGGTCGTCTTGAGGAAATCAATATAGGCATTGACATCGGTTTTAAGAAGATTGCAATATTCCACACTCGGCGCTGCAATCCGCCGCAGCACTTCCTCGTCTGTCGTGAGAAGCGTGTTGTTAATCTGGAATGACGAACGCTGGACATCCCCGTACTTGCTGGCATGTTCTGTTTTTACGATTCCAAACTCTTCGCCCTGCTTCTTCATCCAGCGCGCCCAATACCGGAACGCACCTTCTTTCGTTCCTTTTTTGCTCATGATCTCCTTAAATTTGAGCCATTTCAGAGAATTATCCGTCACAATCACTTTGACATCCGTGACCTTCATTTTGCGTCCAAACATATCCGTAACCGTTGCAGTCTCGTAGTTATCGCCGTAATAATCTTTAAACCATTCCTGCAAATTTCCGCAAAATAGACATGATTTAAAAAAATGGGAACGGCAATACATAAATCCACCGATTCCATCCGGTACAAGTGATGAATCCACAAGTCCCATACCGTCCCAAACGGTATTTTCTGCAAAGCTCTCCTTGTCATCATAATCCACATAGCAATACGGTATCTGCCGGATTTTCTCATTGTCTACAGACCGTATAGGAGTTTCCTCTTCGATTCCTACATCTTTCAGGCTGTTGAAGTTCTTTTTTGCAATGTATCGGTACTCTGGATGCTTTTTCAGCTTCCGCCTGTAAAGCGTATAGCAGTGATCGTTTAGAATCTTTTCGACTGATTCCCAATTCTTCTCGTAGCGATCTTCTTTTCCCATTTTAACGGCACATACCGGACGATTGCTCTGTATCTTCATGTCTTCCACCACAAAAATATTATCGATTGGAAGGTTCACAAATTCCTGCGCCGTTGCTGTAATCAGTGGCGCATACGCAGATAGCTCTACAATTTTTGCCCCGTTGTGCGGCATCTTATCCCACAATCCCATCGTCAGATAATCTCGGTACTTCTTAGTAAGATCGTCCTTCACAAAGACACATTCGCCCTCTTTGGCTTTTCCTGTACTGCGGTAAAGCATCTGATAAGTGACTTTTTTATCTTTCTCCGGGATTGCTTGTCCTTCCTTATTATATGTACGCCATGTGATATCAACGCCATTCTTGTACGCATCCGCCCGCAGATCATAAGTGGAAAGTCGTTTATGTCCAGGCTTTTTATGATCGACTCCATAATCAAACTTCATCATTACAAGATCATACGATGTATTCCTGTTGTTGGCATGGACTCCATGCTTCCTTGCAAATTTTGAAAACAGGCTGTCACTGACCGTAGCCTTTCCGGTAGATAATATCTTGTTTTCCTCCGCCTTCGAATGATTCACCTCGTAAAGCTGAGAAGCCTGCACGCTCCTGATTTTAAATCCATATTTTTCCTGATCCTCTGTTGTCTGCTTCGTTCCTTCTATAACAATACATCCCCTTTCCTGTCATCCGACATCTATATATCCTCCATCACCAATTCTGTTTTTCTACATACGTTAATTACTTTAAAACAGACACCCATTTTCGCATTTTATTTTCCAGCCAACAAAGTCATCAGCTACATTGTTATCGGCTGGATTTACTGCTTCTCTCCAAAGAGATTTCGCATAAAATGGGGACATCTGCCGCCATAAAACGGTAAGACTATTTGTAATTCACTGCGTTCCGCGTTTTCCTTGATTGAACAATTCAGTCCGACCAAGCATTTGCGCTGCCAATGCAGTAGTAGGCGCTACAATTCCGGTTTCCACCAGATCTTCCAGTTCTGGAATCATCTCAGTGAGTTTTTTGTAGTTGTTAAGGGTATCAACTGAGATGCCGATCGTTTCTGCTAAGTTTGTTTGATTCAAACCCGAAACTTTCGGAATTGAAGTTTTTCTGTTTCCACCATGTTCGATTCCGTAAATCCGTTCCAATTCCTTAATACATCTGCCAAGCTTCACTGGATTTGGATTGCCGATTCCGCGCTAGTTCCTGACTCCCATTAACACGATTTTTTACAGGCTTCGTAACCTCCTATTACGACAGTATTTTTACAGGCTCTGTAACCTCTACTAATACGATTTTACAAGGCTTCGTAACCGCTAAAACCTTCCATATAGATACGCTCTCCTACGCAATCTTCTTATTTTTCGCACCATACACAACAGCATCAGCTTGTCCAACAACACAATCTGCCGTTACCACAACCCGCTTCGCATCCTCCATGTCCGGTACCTCAAACATGACCTTCTGCATTGCGTTTTCCAAAATCGAACGTAGACCTCTTGCCCCTGTATTCTTCTTAATCGCCAACTCAGCAATCTTCCTCAGTGCATCGTCCTCAAATTGCAGCTTCACGCCGTCCATATACAAAAGCTCCTGATACTGCTTTGTAATGGCATTCTTCGGCTCCGTGAGAATCCGAACTAAGTCCTCTTCCTTTAAAGGAGATAAAGTTGTGATGATAGGAAGCCTGCCGATCAGCTCCGGCATCAAACCATATTTGACAAGATCATGCTGTTCCACCACAGATAATTCAGTTTCCTCTGCATCAGAAAAATGCGCTCCAAAGCCAATCGAATTATGCTTGTCCGTCCCGCCGATGATCTTATCCAATCCGTCAAACGCTCCACCGCAGATAAACAGAATATTTGTCGTGTCGATCTTAATCGTCTCTCCCATTGGATTCTTCCGACTTCCGGTAACAGGAACTTCTGATACGGTTCCTTCGATGATCTTCAGCAACGCCTGCTGCACTCCCTCGCCAGATACGTCTCGCGTAATAGATACATTCTCACCTTTCCGGCTTATCTTATCGATCTCGTCAATATAAATGATCCCACGCTGAGCCGCATCTACATCATAATCTGCATTCTGCAACAGTGTCCGCAACATAACTTCCACATCGTCGCCAACATAGCCAGCCTGAGTCAGAGTAGTTGCATCTGCGATTGCAAACGGAACGCCCAGAAACTTTGCAAGGCTCTGTGCCAGATACGTCTTGCCGCTACCAGTGGAGCCAATCATCAAGATATTGGACTTCTGGATTTCCACATCCGATCTTTTCCGCTGCCGCAAACGCTTGTAGTGATTATAGACCGCAACAGCCAACGTCCTCTTAGCATCCTCCTGACCGATCACATACTGATCCAAATGCGCTTTAATTTGAGATGGTGTAGCAAGCTGCATATTATCTGTGACAGATTCCTCTTCTTCATCGTTGAGTAATCCACTTGCAATAGAAATACAGCTATCACAGATGTAACCATATTTTCCTCTAATCAGCTTGTCTACTTCATCTTTTGAACTTCCACACATACAGCAAATTTCATTCTTTTTATTTGTCATAATTCGTATCTTCTTCGATTTTAATATTGGTGCATTTTTGAATAAACCTGTTGTCTCTTTTGTTCAAGTTCTGATTCCATATCCCTGTACATTTCATATTGCTTTTTTAATGGAATATCAGAATTATCAATCTGCTCCAATAGCTTGTAAAATTTCTCATATGCCTTATCTTTATCTAGCATTGACACTCTCTCCTGTATTATCTGATTTATTAAGCCTTGTATTTATAGCCTGCAACATTTTGTTCAGCAAATCTTCTCTGAATTTATCATCTAATTCTGCTTTATCAACTCTACTCATAAAAGCATCAAATGACTTGCACAATTTATCATAGTCGATTGTTGGCTTTTGGCTTTTAATGTTTAATTCTTTTCTGATACGTTCCTGCGCTTTTCTTCCTCTGACCGCTTTATCAGCACGAGTATGTAATTTATTAGGCGATACAGTTAAACGCTCTCCTTTTTGATTTATCAATACCGCCTTTTTATCTTCTGTAATTGCCACAAGCTCACCATAGGTATAACTTGTTGGATTGTATTTCGCTGGCATATAATATGTTTTTCCTATTTTTAAATTTTCTGCTTTCATATTTGATAACCCTCCTTCTTCTTGTTTCTATATGATATATTCTCTCAGTCAAAAGATTTGTGTAGCCGTAGCGGAACAAATCTTTTTGTGACTGCTTACAGGCACTCATTATTCAAGAAAGTAACCTCCATTTGTAATGATATTTCTTATCTGGTCACATACAGCATTAGTAGGAATATTTTTATCTTTTACATCAGATAATGCAATTTTTATATCATCTAATGACACTCTATATTCCCTCATAAGAACATCTACAAAAGGTTTTCTGTATTCAATCAGCTTGTCCAGTTCCAGCTTATGATTATTGTAATTTGATGCTCTGTATTGTTTTTCCTTGTATGCAAGTTCATTGATTTTCTTCTCATGCTTTGCTATACAATTCAATATGTATTCTTTTGTTAGTGTATTGGATTTTAATTTTTCTTCCATTTTCAATCTATAACTTCTATCCATGCTTACCTCCTTAGTGGGTGACTGTCTGTTGACAGCCACAAATGATATTTGTTCCGCTCCTAGCGTCGCTACACAAAATCAAAAGTGATTGTGAAATCAGAATTGTGGGGTCAGATTCACAAAAATGACATTATATACATATCTGTGGATTTGCCCCCAAAATAATTTTCTCAACCTTGCTCTTTGTCCTGTCAGCTCGATTTCTCTATATCAGTTCTATCCTCTAAAATCCAATACCTTTTATCTCTGTTTGGGTTAGGTAAACCATTATCAAGAACTCTTCGCTTGTCCACATAAGATTTATCATTGATGTCTTTATCATAAAATCTACATTTATACAAATTCTTGTAGTTGTCTTCTAACGCACCATTAAATGTATTGATGCCTTTATATCTCAATTTTAACCCGATTGTTTCAAATTCTTCCTTGATATATAACTTGTCATCATCATATAGTCTCTTTCTTTCTATGGAGTTTAGGAATAAAAGGAATTTGTCCATCTCTTCAACATTGCATACTACTTCTTCTGCATTATTGGTCAGAGATTCTTCCAGAATATCTTCTAAATATCCTTTGTGACCTAACTCTTTCATGTTTGTAAACATATCGTAGTCCTGGCTGTATTTTCTAAATTTACATTCATTGACCTTTATTTGACCATAGATATTTTTCTTCTTGAACAGATTGTAAAATATCTTATTTTTATTCAGCCTATCTCTCTGTTTGCCATCTCCATATTTCTTATAAAAGGCTTCATAATCAGTCTTATAAAGTTCAACTGGCTCTAAATGATAGTTGATTCTGTTGATAAATCCTTGTAATCCTTTTTTCTGATACAATCTGATATAGAAGCAACAAGTATCATCTTTTGCAAGGCTTCTTTTCCTTCCTAACGACTGTATCATAGTGTCAACATCTACTATTTCTGTAAATATATGCTTAATCTTTCTGTCCTTCAGATCAACGCCATTATCCAATACAGAAGTTGTAAACAAAATTCTCTTATCAAAGGTTATCAAATCATCAGAATAATTTTTTATACAGCTTGGCTCTGCAATTATTTTTCCATTTGCGTCTACCTGCCAACCGCATAAATCCCTTAACCTTTTCTGTGCATTTCTGGAACAAAAATAATTCGCATTATCTCCGTAGATTTTGCTCATTTCTAATATTCTGTCACCAGAATTACAGAATACAATTACCTTACTGTCTGATTCATTTGCTAATATATCATCTATGATTCCAGGTAATTCATCGCTCTGGTAATAGAATAATTTTGATACATAGGAATAATCCTTATCTAATCTGTAACTATTCTTCTTCCTTACTTTGTTGGTATCTCTCAAATACTTAAAAAATGATTTTGCTGTTGCGCTAACAAACACCACAACTGATTCTTTCTGCTTCATTACATAATTGTAGGCAACATCTGTATAATCATTAAATCCTGCATCTGTTGTGAAATAGTGGCATTCATCAGCAATAATATAATCATAGTGTGGAATATGTTCGCCACGCTGTATCTTATTTTGCAAGTTCTGATATGTAGTAACATATATAGTTGCTTGCAACTTTTCATCTCTTACCTGTTTATATGTCTGATTCTTCAACTTGTTCCTATTACAGAGATACAAAATTCTTCTTTTTCTTGTGTCTGCATATTTTCCTAAAATTCTGATACAAAAATATGTCTTTCCACAAGCTGTACCGCAATCCAATATTACAAATTCATTGTTCCATCTCTTAAAATCATTTCCTATAAGGTCAGATACCCATATTTTTTGCTTGCCATTTGCCATACACTTCACACTCGCTTTCTGTATTTCATCATAGTGTCGTGTAAAGCTGGCGTGTCCTCGAAGAAGAAAACCTTCAGTTTATCATCCTTTTCAGAATCTTCAACTTTCAAAATTTTTAATCCGTTGTTGCATAACCAGTTTGTCATTGCTAATGATCTGACTATGTACATTTCTGTCCTATTAGTTTCCTTGTAAATAACTCATTCCTCCAATCTTACTAATGTAGGCACACCACCATAATAGGTAGCGTGCCGGTTCTTCCGTTCGATCGTAACCAGCATCCCCACTGGTAAGGAGAATAACTTAGGAATTTTGTAGCCAGTCTCGTCATTGGCAGGCGGCATCATCTCACAGCCGCAAAAGTCTCTGTTATGTTCGGTTACTGGATTTCTTCATCCTCGATATCATCCTCTAACTCCGTTTTCAGATAACTCACGTTAACAAAAATAATAGTCTCGTCTTTGCATGTAAAGGTCAGCCCTACTAAATGACCACCCTCCATCTCTTCATTTTCGACATCCACGATATCCGAAATTGTAATTTCGGTAGAAGCATAATCAAAACCAAAATTCAGAAACTCTATTGTCTGCTCTTCATCGTCATTCACGCTGTAACACATCTGATTAAAGGAATGATGTACACAAAACGCTGTTCCATAGGCATCTACGGAGCCGCTAAAATTGTAATTATCCAAAACCTTTAAATCTTCCACGCTGTTGATACTAAGCAACGCCTCTTTCAGTGCTTCGTCCACTATAAACACCATGTTTTCTGATACCTTGTTCTCATTCTGTTCTCTCATTTTAAAATCCTCCATTTTTTCCTATTGGCTATCCGCCTATCTATATATACTCCATCCGGTTAGTTCCTACACTGCTTTGGCACACACCTGCTGTTCAGCATTCCCAATGAGCTGATAATCCTTTGATTCAATCAAGGCAACCACCTTTGAAACAAACTGCGTTGACAGCAATTTAGATACAGGGAATCCGCCTGAGATTATGTGGTCTATGTTCTTGATTTCCAGCTCATAATGTCCAACTTCATCCTCGTTGATTGGTGTGTGGAATGTATGCTTACCGCCAAGATCGTAAAAAAGGTAGTACCGATACGTCGGATCATACTCCACTTCCACATCTCCAAATTCAACCTCGCGTTTTTCGTCGTTGTCCCAATACGATCCTCTATGAACAAATTCCTTCGCTTTCAAGTAGTCCCAATATTCTTCTTCATAATCATAAAAACGTTCTCTTCCGCAATGTGTGTACGTTTCAACATGGATGCACACAGGATTTAAAACAGTCAGCATGATATCTTTTTGATGATAGTACGCTTCTTTCGTACAACGAGCTTTTGCTACGTTGTCATAATAATCATGTCTATACTCCCGATACTCGCGTTCTTTATCTCTCCAATTTGATGCTCGCGTATTGACACTGAACAAACAATCCTCAAGCATCTGCATCGTGATGACATGATTTTTCAAATTTCTAGTGTATTCCTCTGGTGTCCTCATACTTTCTTCCTCCGTTCTTTTGATGTAGCGGTTTCTACCTATATATACTCCATTTTGACGACTGGATTTCCACTTGCCAAAATTTCACATAGCTCCAACGCTATCCGCACAGATTCCACATGTTATCCAGATATAATCCACATGCTATCCAGATGTTATCCTGACGTTGCACTTCTAATTATTCCGCACAACATCCAGATAATATCTACACAACATCCTGACGTTACCGATGGCGCTGCAGCAGTGTTAATTTTGACGTTTTCTTAGGCTTTTCCTGTGCAGGACGCTCTTTTATCTCATCCATAAAGGACAGATCTCCTAATTTTTTTGCCTGCTTCCTGCCGCGCTGCCGCTCTTCGAACGCTCCTTTTGCAATCTCACCGAGCTTTGAAACATGCGTTACCGGAAAATCTAATCCACTGGCTGCAATCAGTGTGCTTCTGCCGTTGTAACCTTCAAACACATTGCGCGGTTTTCCAACCTCTGAAATCAGCATGTTCGTGTCCAGATCACTGTTATTATTCCCTGAGTGGATAACTGCGATATGCTCCACAACCTGAGTATCTTCGATGGGCGCAAAAATTCCGTTTCTGATAAGCTTGTCCACCATTGCTGTCTGATCTGTGCCGGATTTATGCAGCGACAGCACCATTGCGCCGCTATCACGCAGCATTTCCAGACGCTCCGATTCATCAAAATTATTTCGTTCGCCGTAAGAATCATTCGTTAAAAACGTATCCAAAAGCTTTGCAAAAGTTGTGTTGATGTTATCATAGTCACGCTCTACGTCGTTATTGATAAAGAACGTAGCGCCAAGACCGTCAAGTTCCTGCAATTCCTGTACCGCCTGATACGCATTACTATGCTTGTCAATTGCTTCATCTGATGATGGCAACGCAATAACTGGACAAACTATTCTTCCCGGCTTCTGCATCAGCAGTTCTGCAACAATCGGCGCACAGCCTGAACCGGTTGAACCACCACCTGCAAAAATCAGGAACACAATCTGCTCCTTGATGGCTTCCACATAATCCAAAAATTCACTGTTCTCCTGCAAACATTCCAGCGCCTTATCCCGATGTCCGCCAAATCCATCAAACCCTTCCAGATGATATTTTGGAATGCTTCCGCCAAGCGCTTTTAAATCCTGATCGCTCCCATTAGCGGCTGATCCTTTGTAGCCGTAAGTGCTGATAAACTCTTTCGCCTGCTTGCCGCCATAGCATCCAAGTCCTAAAACCGCCGTTTTTTCCTTTAAATTCATTCCGTTTTTCCTCCTTTGATCTCTGCCGTTCCTTTGTCTGACAGGTAAAATGTGTCCGCATGGTTATCAATGCAGCCTTTTATTACGTAGCCGCGTTTCACCAATCGTTTAAGTTTCCGGTACACGGTGTTCCTGATTCCCAGTCCGTCCTTGTCATTTGCATCCATGATCTCTGTGATCGTCATGGAATGATAATGGTCATAGCATCCTCCATCATGCAACGTTGCCAAAATAAGGTAATCCAGACGATTCAGTGCAAAATTGGATTCCTCTTTCATATGGTTCTCTCCTTCCCTTATTTAGTTCTGATGTGGCTCTTATGTTTGCCACATGTTACCCATATGGATGCCGCAAGTAATCCTGACGCATCACCTATGGGCAAAATATAAAAGGACATTTGCCCTTCTGATAACATATACTCCATCTGCTGTTGGAATTTTTTGTATGGAAACTGCCGGGAAGATTTTCCCGTAAATGACTTTTTGTTGAAATTTTAAAATTGATCTGATATACTGTGTTTGTCTAGGACTCAGTACAGATCACAAGTCTGTGCAGTTTCTATTACATATAAGAGATACGCCAATATCTCTTACAACGAAGAGCTTCCAGTGTCGCCAAACACTGTTGGCTCTTTTTTGTTTGTAAGGTTACTATATCATTCCCGTTCCATCATGTCAATATCTTTTTTGATAATTATTATTTTAAATATTATATTGATTCAATTATTCTATCATGATATACTTAACTTTATTAAGGAGGTGTAATTATGCCTAACATAGCTCTCACAGATAATCTCAGAGAAACCATTAGGTCTCTACGGAAAAAGCAAAAAATACGTGGTGATGAACTTTCAAAAGAATTAGGAAAAGGAGCTTCTTATATATCTCAA